>Ga0209023_10000038_pt1 | contig 221082 bp, 224 predicted proteins | sample LakOneMetagenome_FD_187468 | JGI IMG/M metagenome (GOLD analysis project Ga0209023, IMG submission 187468) | Freshwater and sediment microbial communities from Lake Erie, Canada (SPAdes) (version 2) | ecosystem: Environmental > Aquatic > Freshwater > Lentic | place: Lake Erie, Canada... | reverse complement strand
TGCGCGGCGACACGCCGGCGCCAGGATCGGCCATCCGCGTGCGCGCCATCCTAAATCCGCCCCCGCCGCCCGCCAGCCCAGGCGCTTACGACTTCGCCCGTGACAGCTATTTCCGCGGCATCGGCGGGGTCGGGCTGGCGATGACCGAGGCGGAGCCGGTCGAGCTGGCCAGGCCGCCCTGGCGGCTGCGCATGCGCATGGCGGTCAACGCCTTCCGCTGGCGTCTGGCCGAGCGCATCGTGGCCCACCTGGGCCAGCGCACCGGCGGCATCGCCACGGCCATGACCACTGGCCACGAGGCCTGGATCGCGCAGGAGGACACCCAGACCATGCGCGACAGCGGTCTGGCGCACATCCTGTCGATCTCGGGCCTGCACATGGTCATCGTCGGCGGCTTCGTCTTCTTCGCCGTGCGCCTGCTGGTCGCCGCCTGGCCCTGGCTGGCCTTGCGCGTCTCGTCCAAGAAGGTGGCGGCCGTGGCGGGCCTGTTGGCGGTGTGGAGCTACCTCGTCCTGTCGGGCGCGCCGGCGCCGGCGGAGCGCTCGGCCATGACCGCGACGGTGGCCTTTGTGGCGATCCTCATCGACCGGCGCGCCATCACCATGAACGCGCTCGCCGTCGCGGCGCTGTTCGTGCTGGTGATGCGCCCGGAATCCGTGGCCCAGCCGGGATTCCAGATGTCATTCGCGGCCACGGCGGCGCTGATCGCGCTGAGCGAGGTCTGGCCGCGCCGCATCCAGGAGATCTCGGCGCCGTGGCCGATCCTGGCGGTGCAGCGGGGCTGGTCGTGGTTCCTGGCGGCCTGCGCGGCCAGCCTGGTGGCGGGCCTGGCGACGGGGCCCTTCGCCATGCAGCACTTCAACCGCACGGCCATCTACGGCCTGTTCGCCAACCTGGCGGTGGAGCCGCTGTCCAGCCTGGTGATCATGCCCTTCCTGGCCATCGGGGCAGTGCTGGAACTGGCCGGCCATGCGGGCGCGCCGGCCCTGGCCGTGGCCGGCTGGGGCGTCGACCGGATGATGGACGTGGGGCGCTTCTTCGCCGGCCTGCCGGGTGCGGTGCAGCTCGTGCCCAGCGCGCCGCAGGCGGCCCTGGTGATCGCTTTCCTGGGCATCCTGTTCGCCTGCCTGTGGCGGGGCTGGGGCAGGCTGTTGGGCGTGCCGCTGGCTTTGGCTGTGCTGGTCTGGCCGCGGGCGCCGGCGCCGGACGCGTGGATCGCCTCGGACGGGTCGGCGGCGGTGGTGCGGACGGGGCGCGAGGGCATCGCCCTGCGCGACAACGCCAAGGCCTTCGCCGTGGATATCTGGGAGCGCCGGCGGGGGCTGACTCCGCACGCCGTCTCAGGCGCGGAGCCTTACATCTGCGGGCGTTACCAGTGCCTGCCGGGGGTCAAGCCGCCGCTCAGGATCGCGACCTGGTGGGGCCGCGCCGCGCCGGCGGCGGACAAGCTGGCGGTGCTGTGCGCTTCGGCGGATCTGGTCACCGTGCGCGCAGTCGTCCACGCCCTGCCGCCGGCCTGCAAGGGCAAGCTGCTGCTGGACGGGGTCGACTTCGCCAGGGGCGGATCGGTGGAGCTGTGGCGCCGCGAGGGGCGCTGGCTGGGTCAGTGGGGCCAGCCGCTGCGGGGCGTGAGGCCATGGACGAAGCTTCCGGGCGCATGACGCGCGCGAGAAGGGTCGTTTGATCCGTTGGCCGAAATCAAGTGAGATATTTTTGCAGGAAAAACAGTGCTTGCGGGAGTAGTCCTCATCCTCGCTGGCGGGTTCGGCATCCTTCTGATCGCGTCCGGAGTCGTTGTAATCGCGTTCCGGATGGCGATTTCTGAGAGGTGAGATTTCCGGCTTGCCGCCGCCCTTGACCGGCCAGGCCGGATCAAGCTGCAATTCCCGACCCTCGCCCCCTGCGCAAAAAGAAAGCCCCCTCCGCGGCGGCGGAGAGGGCTCTCATTCGGAGGGGAGACGCCTCCTAGGCGGCGAGGCGGGCCTCGCCGGCAATCTGGGCCCGGGCGGTCGCGATGGCTTCGGCGCGGATCTCCGGGCCGAAACCGAGGCGCTCGGCGCGGACGAACTCGACGTCGGTGACGCCCAGGAAGCCGAGCACGGTACGCAGGTAGCTCTCCTGGTGGTCCATGGCCGCGGCCGGGCCTTCGGAATAGAGGCCGCCGCGGGTCGAGACGATGAAGGCCTTCTTGCCCGTGGCCAGGCCCTGCGGCCCGTCGGCGGTGTAGGCGAAGGACTTGCCGGCCACCGAGACCCGGTCGATCCAGGCCTTCAGGTTGGACGGGATCGAGAAGTTGTACATGGGCGCGCCGATGACCAGCACGTCGGCGGCGAGGAACTCGTCGAGCACGGCGGCGTCCAGGGCCTGGCCGGGGGTGCGGTCGGCGGGATCGGCGGCGCGGCCGAGGAAGTCCTCGCCGGTCAGGTGCGGCAGCGGGTTGGCGGCCAGGTCGCGGCGCACGATGGTCGTACCGGCGCGGGCGGCCTCGCGCTCGGCGATCTGGGCGGAAAGCTCGCGGCTCGCCGCACCGTCGCCGAGGATGGAAGAGTCGATGTGAAGAACGGTCATTTGTCTGTCTCCTGTCGGCCGGCGCGCGCCGTGGTCTCTCGGGCGTTGTCGGCGTTGGGGAGAAGATGCATATGGAACGATGCGGCCAGTAGTCGGCCATTTGCGAACTCGGTGTTCCAAATGCGGAACAGTGAGCCTATCTATCGGCCATGCAGGACCTGAACGACCTCTACTACTTCACCGCCGTCGTCGACCACGGCGGCTTCGCCCCGGCGGCGCGGGCGCTGAACCTTCCCAAATCGAGCCTGAGCCGGCGGGTGACGCGCCTGGAGGACCGGCTGGGGGTCAAGCTGATCGAGCGCTCCACCCGCCGCTTCGTGGTCACCGAGGTGGGCCATGAGTACCACCGCCACGCCCAGGCGGCCCTGACCGAGGCCCAGGCGGCCGAGGATGCGGCCCTGCAGGTGGTGGGCGAACCGCGCGGGGTGGTGCGCGCCTCGGTCCCGATCACCGTGGCCCAGGGCATCATGGCCGAACTGATGCCGGCCTTCCTGGCGAAATACCCCAAGGTGAAGGTGCATCTTACGGTCACTAATCGGCGCATCGACATCATCGAGGAGGGCGTCGACGTGGCCTTCCGGGTGCGAAACGACCTGGACGGCGACCAGGCTTTGAAGGTGCGCATCCTGGGCTATGAGCGGACCCTGCTGGTAGCCAGCCCCGCCTTCCTCAAGACGCACGGCACGCCGCAGCATCCTTCGGACCTGGAGGCGCTGGCCACGCTGAGCCACGTCGAACAGGCCGGCCGCCAGCTCTGGCGCTTCAGCAAGGGCGACGGCGAGCAGGTGGTGGTCGAGCACGACCCGGTGCTGCGGGCCGGCGAATTCCGGGTGTTGCTGCGCGCCGCCACCGCCGGGGTAGGCCTGGCCCATCTGCCGGAGATCGCCTGCGCCGAGGGCCTGCGCAGCGGCGCCCTGGTTGCGGTGCTGCCCGAGTGGGCGCCGGCGGACGGGATCTTCCACCTGGTCTTCACCAGCCGCCGCGGGCAGCTGCCGGCGGTCTCGGCCTTTATCGACTTCATGGCCGAGCAGGCGCCGAAGGTGACGCAGCTGAAGTGCGAGGCGCACCTGGAGGAACAGGAGCGGAAGTAAGAAGATTCAACCACAGACCATCACAGACCAACACAGACCTGAGGGCGTGCCATCGTCGATCGGACCGGATTGAAGACGACGGGCGCCGAACGCGCTGAAATCCTGTTCCGAATGTTCGCAGGCGACCCGGCTGCCGCCTTCTTCAGGTCTGTGTTGGTCTGTGATGGTCTGTGGAAAAAAGAAAAAGCCCTGCCGCGGGGCAGGGCCTTTCCCAGGCCAGAGCCGCCTTGGGCGGCGCCGCTCACCTCAGTGGTACTTGCGGATCAGCCCGACCAGCTTGCCCTGAACCTCGACCTGGTCGGGACCGTAGATGCGGGTCTCGTAGGCGGGGTTGGCGGCTTCCAGGGCGATGGAGGCGCCCTTTTTGCGCAGGCGCTTGAGCGTGGCTTCCTCGCCCTCGATCAGGGCCACCACGATCTCGCCGGAGTTGGCTGAGTCGCTGCGGCGGATGACGACGTGGTCGCCGTCCAGGATGCCGGCGTTGATCATGGAATCGCCCGAGACTTCGAGGATGAAGTGATCGCCCGAGCCCAGGATCGATTCCGGCACGCTCATGCGGTCGCGTTCGTGTTGGATGGCGTCGATGGGCACGCCGGCGGCGATCTTGCCGAGGATGGGCAGCTCGCGGGAATCGTTGGCGGCGTCGGCGGCCCTGGCCGCGGGGCGGGCGCCTTCGATGACCTGGGGCTTGAAGCCGCCATGGCCGCGCGGCGCGCCGGCGGTGGCGCTGTCGGGAAGCTTGAGCACCTCCAGGGCGCGCGCCCGGTGCGGCAGCCGGCGCAGGAAGCCGCGTTCTTCCAGCGCGGTGATCAGCCGATGGATGCCGGACTTGGACGCCAGGTCCAACGCCTCCTTCATTTCGTCGAAGGACGGCGAGACGCCCTGCTCCTTGATGCGCTCATGAATGAACATCAGGAGTTCGTGTTGCTTGCGGGTCAGCATGGCGGCCTCGGAACAAGTCGTGAACTGTGTTTGGGTGTTCTGTAAGTGTTCTTTCTTAATGTCAAGTAACCGGCCCGAGCAGGTCCCGGCGCCTGCGCGGCCGGCGGGAACGGCCGGCGCGCGCGACGGGCTGTTCGTCCCTTGAAAATACGGGCGGAGAAGGCTTGCCATGCAGGCCGCGGCCATGATTTCCGCGATGCAAAGGGAGCGGGGGCGTCAGCCGCCGATCCCTTGTCGGGAGGGGCGTCGAAGCCTGACATCAGGGCCGCACCCTGTGCTCCGAGGGATCGCGAACGTCTAGGCGCCCGGTTCGTCAGCGCCCGATTCGGTCGAGTCGCGCAGCTGGCGCAGGCGGATGGTCTCGGCGAGGCGGCGATAACTGCGCGCCACTTCCAGGCAGGCCTCGCGCTCCTGGGGCGAACTGGTCTCGTCCGCCCGTGATTCCCATTCCTGCGCCTGACGCAGGACTTCTTTGATCTCTGGCATGGGCAACAAAACGTCGCCCAGCGGCACAGGTTTCCGAAATAATATCCACGGGCGGGAAACTAAAATGTCGGGAACGCGACAGAAGGATGCGAGTTCTGCAAAAGTGAGAGTAAATTATGCGGGACGTTGAACAGCAACTCGCCAAGGCGAAAATTTGTGAGCGGGCCGCGGGCTCCTCCACCTGCGAGGAGGAGCGAAAAGCTTTGCTGGAGATCGCGCGCTACTACCGGCCGCTTCACCCGACGTCCCCACCGCTCTCGCCGCGTCCGCCCTCCCGCGGCTGAACCTCCCGCGGCTGAACCTCCCGGGGCCTGACCGGCGGCCGGACGCGACGTAGCGGCCCCTGGGTGTCGATCCGGGCGCGGCTCGTTCGTCGTTTCATCGATCGGAGCGCTTCGATGGACGCAACACGCTTGAAAACCTCGGCCATTCGGCCCAATTCACCGGCCATGCCGAAAGCCGCTACCCAAAGCGCGGCTCCCGCTCACAGCGGCGAGCCCATCGTTTCCATCGTCGGGCTCTCCAAAACCTACAAGGGCGGCTTCCAGGCCCTCAAGGACGTGAACCTCGACATCCGCAAGGGCGAGATTTTCGCCCTGCTCGGGCCCAACGGCGCGGGCAAGACGACGCTGATCGGGGTGATCTGCGGCATCGTCAACGCCACCACCGGCTCGGTGGTCGCGGGCGGCTTCGATATCCGCCGGGAATTCCGCGCCGCGCGCACCCTGATCGGCCTGGTGCCCCAGGAGCTGACCACCGACGCGTTCGAGACCGTATGGGACACGGTCAGCTTCTCGCGCGGCCTGTTCGGCCTGCCGGCCAAGCCCTCGCACATCGAGAAGGTGCTGAAGGAGCTGTCGCTGTGGGACAAGAAAGACAACAAGATCATGACGCTCTCGGGCGGCATGAAGCGCCGCGTGATGATCGCCAAGGCGCTCAGCCACGAGCCGCGAATCCTGTTCCTGGATGAACCCACCGCCGGCGTCGACGTCGAGCTGCGTCAGGACATGTGGGCCGTGGTCCGCGGGCTGCGCGACAGTGGCGTGACCATCATCCTGACCACCCACTACATCGAGGAGGCCGAGGAGATGGCCGACCGGGTGGGGGTGATCTCCAAGGGCGAGCTGATCCTGGTGGAGGAAAAGACCACCCTGATGCGCAAGATGGGCAAGAAGCAGCTGAAGGTGCAGCTGCAGACGCCGCTGAAAGCCATCCCCAAGGCGCTGGCCAAGTACAAGCTGGACCGCTCCGCCGACGGCGAGGAGCTGACCTATACCTATGACGCCACCGCCGAGCGGACCGGCGTGACCTCGCTGCTGGCCGACCTGACCGGGGCGGGGATGCGCTTCAAGGACCTGTCGACCCACCAGTCCTCGCTGGAGGACATCTTCGTCAGCCTCGTGAGGTCCAACCGATGAGCGCGCCCGCCTTCAATGTGCACGCCGTCAAGGCGATCTACAATTTCGAGATGAAGCGGACGTGGCGCACGCTGATGCAGTCCATCGTCTCGCCGGTGCTGTCGACGTCGCTGTATTTCGTGGTCTTCGGATCGGCCATCGGTTCGCGCATGACCGAGCCCCTGCCGGGCGTCAGCTACGGGGCCTTCATCGTGCCCGGCCTGATCATGCTCAGCGTGCTGACCCAGAGCCTGGCCAACGCCTCGTTCGGGATCTACTTCCCCAAGTTCACCGGCACCATCTACGAGTTGCTCTCCGCGCCGATATCGGCGCTGGAAATCGTCATCGGCTATGTCGGGGCGGCGGCCACCAAGTCGATCATCCTGGCCATCATCACGCTCGCCACCGCGCGGCTGTTCGTGGACTTTGGCGTGGCCCACTGGGTGTGGATGCTGGTCTTCCTGTTCCTGACGGCCCTGACCTTCTCCCTGTTCGGGTTCATCATCGGGATATGGGCGGACGGTTTTGAAAAGCTTCAGATCATTCCGCTGCTGATCATCACTCCGCTGACCTTCCTGGGCGGCACCTTCTACTCGATCTCGATGCTGCCGGCCTTCTGGCAGAAGGTCGCCCTGTTCAATCCGGTGGTCTATCTGATCTCGGGCTACCGCTGGGCCTTCTTCGACGTCGGCGACGTCTCGGTGGCCATCAGCCTGGCCATGACCCTGTTCTTCCTGGCGGCCTGCATGACGGGCATCTGGTGGATCTTCAAGACGGGCTACAAGCTGAAGACCTGAGCGTTTGACGCCCGGCAAGAGGGCTTAATTGTCAAGCTCCCGTTAAGGTAGTATGCATGCCGTTCCTTGGGGGAGGACGGGCCATGCGATGGCTACTGACGGCAATGATCTTGATCCTGGCGGCTCCGGCGTCGACGCGGGCGTTGGCGACGGCCGCCGCTGAAGCCGACGCGGCTCCGACTGCGGCGCCGGGGGAAGACGAGCAACCGTTGCCCGACCAGCTCCCACCCGATGTGCTGGCCGACATGAAGGCGAAGGCCGAGGCCCTGGCCCGCGGGCCCAGCACCCAATGGATGACCATGCGCCGGCTGACCTGGGGGCAGACGCAAGTAACGGTGGCCTTCAGCGGCGGCGACCCCGAGCTCTACAAGCTGATCGAGAACGCCGCGGCGGAGTGGTCCAGGGATCCGACCGCCGGCGCCCGCCAGCCCAACATCCACTTCAACTTCAGGACGGCCGGCGGAACGCGATACCGCACTTGGGATCCGGCCCACCCCTCGACGGACCCCGCGGATATCCGGATCAGCTTCAGGCCCGGCGGCTACTGGTCGGCCTTGGGGAGGCTGGCGCGCGGCCGCGCCGCCGACCGCCCGACCATGAACTTCCAGGGATTCGATACGAAGCTGACCCCGTACTACAACGGCCAGAACCGCGATGCCTGGCTGGCCAGCTACGAGCACGGCACCGTGCTGCACGAGTTCGGTCATGCCCTGGGCCTGTCGCACGAGCATTTCCATCCCGATTGCCAGGCCGATCTGAAGTTCGACAAGGACCCGGGTTATGTCGACACTGGCCCAATGCGGACCATGCCCGACGGAACCATGCTGCGCCAGTACCAGGCGGATTCGGCGGGCAGGTCGCCGGGCGTGCTGCTGTATCTGACCGGCTGGCCGAACGGGTGGAGCGAGCTCCAGGCGCGCTTCAACATGGAGTGGTCCGAGTATCTCAGGCGCACCACGGCGGATGCGGACGCCGCGCTGAACATCCCGGACGTGCAGGCTGATCAGTCGACCAGGATCGATCAGGCCTCGATCATGCTCTACACCCTGAAGCCCATCTATTTCCGGACCAATCCGCACTCGGCCTGCGAAGGGCCTGAAGGCGGCGCGCGCGCCATTTCCGCGGCCGACCGCTCGATCATCCGCCAGCTCTATCCGTGAATCCGGTGGAGGCCGGCATGCTCTCAAGACGCGCTCTTATCGGGACCGCGGCCGGCGGCCTCGCCCTGACCTTGGCCGGGCGTTCCATGGCCGCGGACCTCGAAGCGCCCTCCGCCAAGATGCTGGAGGCCTGCAAGACGATCTGCCTGTGTGTCGGACGCGTTCCGACCTTCGAGGTTCACGCCAGCGAGGATGTCGACAACGCGGTCGCCTACATCGAGAACCACAGGCAGATCATCGCCTACAACGAGCTCTATTTCCGCCGGCTCGAGGTGGGGTTCAACTCCGACTGGCCTGCGCTCGTCACGCTCGCGCATGAGATCGGTCACCACCTGCAAGGTCATACGCTCGACGATTCGCGGGCCAGCGCGGCATTCGAGACCGAAGCCGACCAATTCGCCGGTTTCGTGGTGTCCAGGCTGGGCGGTCCGCGGGAGGATTGCGAGGCGGTCTTCGCCACCGCGCCGGAAGATGCGACTCTGGAGAAGCCGTCCAGGCAAGAGCGCCTGACAGCGTTCCGAGCCGGCTACGCCCAGGCCGATGCGAACGACTGCGCCGAACACCTGCTGGTGCTGACCTACAATCACGGACTGGGCGAGGCTGGTTGCCGCCGGGTGCAATCGGAGTTCGTGGGCAAGCATGGCCGCTGGGTGGAACACCAGAACGGCACGGAGTTCAGCCGGTTCGAGGAATTATTCCGCCGCGACGGTAAGATCTACCTGTTCGATGCCGGTCGGAACATCTGGGTGCGGCTGACGCCCGGCGCCGAGCCGGGGAACCTCGGATACGGCGAGTGGGGGCCGATAGCGGAGGGCCAAAGGTCCCGGGACATCGTCCCGACCAGCTGGTCGCCGCTGGACTTCGATCGGTCCTGCAGCGGCGTGGCCGTGGCGCTGGTGCAGCGGGTCGACCAGTCCCAAAGCCCGGGCGCGGAACTCAAGAATCCACTTGGTCTGAGGTTCTGATCCAAAGCTTGACCTTGGCCCCCGGCTCACCGCACGTTGTTCGCTGACGTGCCTCAGGGGGAGACCATGGTCACTATCACCACAAATCAAAGCTGGTTCAGCCGCATCGGCGGGGCCTTTACGGGCGTAATCATTGGCCTCGTTCTGGTCGTCGTCGGCGTCTGGGCGCTGTGGTGGAACGAGGGGCGCGCGGTCAATACCGAGCGCAGCCTGACCGAGGGCTCCAAGCTGGTGCTCAGCGTTCCGGCCGCGACCGTGTCGCCGGCCAACGAGGGCAAGCTGATCCACACCTCCGGCCAGCTGGTCATCGCCGAGCCGCTGACCGATCCGGACTTCGCGATCACCGCGCCGGGCGTGCGCCTGACGCGGACCGCCGAGATGTACCAGTGGGTCGAGAAGTCGGAATCGGAGACCCGCAACAAGCTGGGCGGCGGCACCGAGACGGTGACCACCTACACCTATTCCAAGGAATGGAAGTCCGGCCGCGAGGACTCGTCGAGCTTCCAGGAAGCCGGCCACGACAACCCCGAGATGACCGTCGAGGGGACCGAGATCAAGGCGCCGTCGGGCACGCTGGGCGGCTTCACCGTCGGCGAAAACGTCATGGACCAGCTGGACGACGCCCAGGCCGTTCCGATCACCGATGCGCAGCTGGAAGACATCCAGCAGGCGGTGGGTTCGGGCCGGGAAGTCTCGGTCTCGGCCAACCACATCAATTTCGGCGACCCTGCAAAGCCCAACGTCGGCGACATGCGGATCAGCTACACGGTCGTTCCGGCCGGGCCGATCAGCGTCGTCGGCGCGCAGGCGGGCAACAGCTTCGCGCCCTACCAGACCAAGGCGCATGACGCCCTGCTGATGGTCCAGCGCGGCACGGTCGCGGCCGCCGCCATGTTCAAGACCGCCCAGGACAACAACCGGGTCATGACCTGGGTGATCCGGGTTGCGGGCATCGTGGGGCTGATGATCGGTTTCGGCCTGATCATGGCGCCCATCGGGGTGCTGGCTGACGTGATCCCGTTCCTCGGCTCGATCGCGCGCCTGGGCACGGGGATCATCGGCTTCGTGCTGGCGATCGTCGTGGGCTTCGTGACCATCGCCATCGCCTGGTTCGTGGTGCGCCCGATCCTGTCGATCATCCTGGTGGTGATCGCGCTGGGGACGTTCCTGGCCTTCGCGCGATGGGGTCACAAGAAGGACAAGGCGAGGGCGGCGGACGCGGCCGCCGCGCCGGCGCCCGCGGCTCCGGCCGCCTAGCCAGTCTTACGGCAATCGACGGAAGCGGCCGGCGCCACAGCGCCGGCCGTTTTTCGTTGGGGCTCAGGCCAGCAGGGCCCGCGTCGCGGCTTCGACGTCCGGCTGGCGCATCAGGCTTTCGCCGACCAGCATGGCGCGCGCGCCGGCGGCCGCCATGCGGTCGCGGTCGGCGGGGGTGAAGACGCCGCTCTCGGTGACCAGCAGGGATCCTGCGGGTCGGTAATCCGCCAGGGCTTCGGTGACCGCCAGGTCGACGGTGAAGCTGCGCAGGTCGCGGTTGTTGACGCCGACCAGGTCGGCTTCCAGATGCCAGGCGCGATCCATTTCGGACTCGCTGTGGACCTCGACCAGCACGTCCATGCCGAGGCGGCGCGCCTCGCGCATCAGCTCGTCGGCCAGCGCGTGGTCGACCATGGCCAGGATGACCAGGATGGCGTCGGCGCCCAGGGCGCGGCTCTCGGCGACCTGCCAGGGATCGACCAGGAAGTCCTTGCGGATGCAGGGAAGGCGCGTCGCCTCGCGGGCGGCGGTCAGATAGGCGTCGTCGCCCTGGAAACTGGGGCCGTCGGTGAGCACCGACAGGCACGCCGCACCGCCGGCCTCATAGGCCCGGGCCAGGGCCGGGGGATCGAAGTCCTCGCGGATCAGCCCCTTCGACGGACTGGCCTTCTTGATTTCGGCGATGAGCGCCAGGTGGCCGGGCGCGGCCGTTTCCAGGGCGCGGCGAAATCCGCGCGGGGGCGAGGCGGCCGACGCATCGATCTGGGGGCGCGCGGCCTTTCGGAGCCGCACCTCCTCGCGCTTGTAGTCGGCGATCTTGCTGAGGATGTCGCTCACTTGGCCGCGGGCTCGGGCAGGGGCGCGTTGGTGGTCTCGACCAGTCTGGCCAGCGCGGCCCTGGCGCGGCCGTCGTCGATGACCTGTTCGGCCAGGCGCGCGCCCGCGTTCAGGTCAGCCACCTTGCCGCCAACCACGAAGGCGGCCGCGGCGTTGAGCACGGCGATGTCGCGATAGGCCCCCTTCCTGCCGTCGAGCAAGGCGGTTAGGGCGGCGGCGTTTTCCTCGGCGTCGCCGCCGCGCAGATCTTCCAGTTTGGCGCGCGGCAGGCCGGCGTCCTCGGGCGTGACGGTGAAGGTCAGCACGCGCCCCTCATGGCACTCGGCCACCTGGGTTTCGCCGGTGGTGGTGACCTCGTCGAGGCCCTGGCCGTGCACGATCCAGCAGCGCTCGGTCCCCAGTGCGCACAGCACCTCGGCCATGGGGACCAGCCACTTGGGATCGAACACGCCGATGACCTGCCGCTTTGCCCCGGCCGGATTGGCCAGCGGGCCCAGCAGATTGAAGATGGTGCGGAAGCCCAGCTCGGCGCGGACCGGCCCTACGTGGCGCATGGCCCCGTGGTGAGCCGGCGCGAACAGGAAGCAAAGGCCCGCCTGGTCCAGGGCCGCGTAGTCGCGCACCAGCCCCGCGTCGAGGTTCACGCCCAGCGCGGCGAGCACGTCCGACGAGCCCGACTTGGACGACAGCGCCCGGTTGCCGTGCTTGGCGACCTTCAGGCCACCGCCGGCGCAGATCAGGGCCGCGGCGGTGGAGATGTTGAAGGTGTGCTGGCCGTCGCCGCCGGTGCCGCAGGTGTCGATGACCTCGAAGTCGTGTTCCAGCATCGTCGCATGGCGGCGCATGACGCGCACGAAGGCGGCGATCTCGTTGACCGTCTCGCCGCGCAGGCGCAGCGCCGTGACGGCGGCCGCGACCTGGGCCGGGGTCGCCTCGCCGCGCAGGCAGGCGGTGAAGAAGCTTTCGGCCTCCTCGTCGGTGAGGATCTTGCCGTCGGCCAGGCGCGCCAGGATGGGCTTGAATTCGTCCGACACGTCAGGCCGCCAGCCGCTTGTGCGGCACGCCCGCGAGGTCGAGGAAATTGGCCAGCAGGGCGTGGCCGTGCTCGGTGGCCACCGACTCGGGGTGGAACTGCACGCCGTGGATGGGACGGGTGCGGTGCTGCAGGCCCATGATCTCGCCGTCGGCGGTCCAGGCGGTGACCTCGAGCTCGGCCGGCAGGGTTTCGCGCTTCACCGCCAGCGAGTGGTAGCGCGTGGCGGTAAACGGGTCGGGCAGGCCCTTGAACAGGCCGACGCCGGAATGGTGGATCGGGCTGGTCTTGCCGTGCATCAGGGTCTTGGCGCGGATCACGTCGCCGCCGAAGGCCTGGCCCATGGCCTGGTGGCCGAGGCAGACGCCGAGGATCGGCAGGTCCTGCGCCGCGCCGTTCAGCAGCGGCAGGCAGATGCCGGCCTGGTCGGGCGCGCACGGGCCCGGCGAAAGCAGGATGGCCTGGGGCCGCATGGCGAAGGCGTCCTGGACGGTGATGGCGTCGTTGCGGCGCACGACGGTCTCGGCCCCCAACTCGGCCAGGTAGTGGACGAGGTTGTAGGTAAAGCTGTCGTAGTTATCGACGACCAGGATCATGGCTTCGCTTCTAGGCGTGACCGGCCGCCGCGCCAAGCGCGCAAGGCCTCGTTAACCATCGCGGGATGAGATGGGGCGTCGCCGGGAGTCGCCGCCATGTCCGTTATCGCCATTTCGGATCGCCTGAACGAAGCGCGCGCGCACCTGATCTCGACGCCGAGGCGTGAGCGCAGCCTGCCGGCTGTCGGCGCGGCCCTGCTGGCCGCCGTCACCTCGCTGATGCTGGCCGCCGCCGTGGTGCTGGGGCCGGGCGTCGAGGGCCCGCCGCAGCCGCCGGCCGCGAGCCGCTAGCCGCCGGGCGCAGCCGGCCGCTCAAGGCTGTCATCCAGCCCTTCATCGCCGTTCAGGCGTTTCCAGGCCTCGCCCGACGCCGCCATGGCGCGGCCGCGCTCGAAGAGCGCCGCCATGGAGGCGCGGGAGAAATCGAGGCTGGATGCCGGCGCTCCGTCGGGGATGGCGGCGACGAACATGCGCATGCCGTTGCGCTGGGCGAAAGCCAGGTTGGCGGCCAGGCCGATCCGGATCGTCGACTTCGACATGCTGTCGTAGGAGCGCGCCAGGATGGCCGGCAGGGTGCCGCGGGTGACCTGGTAATCGCTTCCGACCTGGCCGTTGATCAGGACATAGAGAGCGGTGCCCGGCCGCGCCGGCTGCGCGCTGGTGGCCAGCAGCATGCTCTCGGGGATGCCCAGGAAGGGCGTGTTCACGCCGCCGTCGACGTGCATCTCGTGAATGGCGCGGCCGTCCTCGCCGACGCCGTCGATGAGCACCGGCGGAAAGACGCCGGGAATACTGGCCGAGGCGAGCATGATCTTGCGAAACAGCGCCAGGGCCTGGGGCCCGCCCTGGGTGGCCAGCAGGCCCATGTCCCAGATCACCGCTTCCTGGGCGTCCAGGTTGCTGGTGACGATGAACAGCCGCCGCCCCTTGGCGTGCTCGGCCGCGACCTGGGTGAGCAACTCGGGCGTGATGTAGTCGTCCACGAGGCCCGACAGGCTGCGCGTGCTGAACAGGCTGGGGGCGACCAAGGCCGCGAAGTTGCGCGCGCTGACCAGGGCGCTGGTGCGTCCGCCGGTGTAGACAGCCTTCAGCTCATCGTCCCAGTCGGGTCCCAGGAAGACGAACGGGGCGGCCAGCGCGCCCGTGCTGACGCCAGTCACGACGGAAAACGTCGGGCGACGCCCCGTCTCGGTCCAGCCCACGATGACGCCGGCGCCGAAGGCCCCGTTCGCGCCGCCGCCCGAGAGGGCCAGGATGGTCGGCGGGGCCGCGGGCGCGGAGAAGCGGCTGGCGATGTCGGCGCTGAGGGCGTCGATGCGGGCGGCGTCGCTGGCGCGGATGCGCACGCCGTCGACCGGGCGCCAGACCTGGGCGGACAAACGCATCCCGGCGTCGTCCGGCCGGCTGATGGTGCCGCAGGCGCAAAGCGCCAGGGCGGCGAACAGGCCGCTGAGCGCGAGGATGATACGCCGAGACATTGGAGCGGCCCGTGGTCCGTGGTCCGGGGTTCGGACGGGACGAGCCTAGCCTAGCTGTGGCCGCCTGGCGACCGCCGGCCCTAGTCGAGGAAGCGGACCTCGCCCGAGCGCAGGTCCTTCACCGCCGCCACGATCTTCAGCTTGCCGTTGGCCAGGGGCTCGTCGAGCGCGTTTTCCAGGGTGCGCAGCCGGGCGGCGACGCGGCAGGCGTTCTCCTCCACCGCGGCCACGGCGGGATTGGCCGCGCCGCGGTGGCGGGCGGTCAGCACGGCGGGGATGATGGGGGTGATCATGTCTTCCAGCGCCGGATCCATGGCTGCGCCGTCGACGATCGCTTCCGCAGCAGCCACCGCGCCGCAGCCGGTGTGACCCAGAACGACGACGATCGGCGTCTTCAGGTGCTTGACCGCATACACCACCGAGGCGACGCCGCGCCGGTCGAGCGTATTGCCGGCCACGCGCACGATGAACAGGCGGCCCAGGCCCTGGTTGAACAGGATGGTCGGCGGCGTGCGGCTGTCGGCGCAGCCTACGATGACGGCGAATGGCTTCTGGCCCGACTGCAGGTTCTCATCGAGATCGTCGGCGGAGACCTGCTCCAGCACGCCCTCGCCGGTGATGAAGGCGCGGTTGCCGTCCTTGAGCAGCTGCAGCGCCTCGTCGGGCGTCAGGTCGCCGACCGCGCCGGAAAAAGTCTGGGAGCGCCGGGACGGCGGCGGGGGCGTCGTGCCCTTGCCGTCGCCGCCGTTGCCGTTCTTGCCCTTACCGAAGCCGAACATACCGCTATTCCCTGATCGATGACTGCTCAACCATATGGCTCAGGGAGCCCGGCTCGCGCAATCGGGGAATGGAGCCGCTCACGTGGCCGTTCCGACTGCGAGCCATACCGCCACCCCGGCCAGCGCCAGGGCGAAGGCGCGCCGCAACCAGACCGGATTGGCGCCGATCGGCGTGGTCGCCAGGAGCCTGCCCATGCGTGCGCCGCCCAGCACGATGGCGCCGTGAACCGCGACGCTGGCGAGGATGTGGATCGACCCCAGCACGAGCGCCTGGGTCAAGGCCGAGCCGCGCCCGGTGGCGATGAAGCCGGGCAGCAGCAGGACGTAGAATACCGCCGCCTTGGGGTTCAGCAGGTTGGTCAGCAGGCCGCGCCAGAAATAGTTGCTGTTGCCTGAGTGGCTCGCCTCATCGAGGGCGGGGTCGGCCTCGCCGCGCCAGGCTTCCACGGCGAGCCAAAGAATGAAGGCCACGCCCGTCCAGCGCAGCAGGGCGAATACCGGAGGATAGACCAGCAGGGCTTCGGTGATCCCGAACGCGGCGGCGATCATGTAGACAGCCAGACCGACGCTGATGCCCAGCACGGCCGACAATCCCGCCATGCGGCCCCGACTGACGGAGAGGACGGCGAGGTAGCCCATGTTCGGTCCCGGCGTCAGTTCCACGGCCGCGACCGCCAGCAGGAAGGCGGGCAGGACGCCGGGGTCGATGACGAGCTGGAAGGCGATGATGGACCCTCCGGGTCAGCCGTTGCCGGATCGGTCGAAACGCCAGGCTTCCTCGGCGGCGCGGCGCGCGGCGCCGGCCTTGTGCAGGGTCTCTTCGTATTCGGCCTTGGGGTCGGAATCGGCGACCACGCCGCCGCCGGCCTGGGCGTAGATCTTGCCGTCCTTGAACAGTGCCGCGCGCAGTACGATGCAGGTGTCGATCTCGCCCTTGGCGGAGATGTAACCGGCCGCGCCTGCGTAGCCGAGGCCGCGCTTGACCGTCTCCAGCTCGTCGATGATCTCCATGGCCCGCACCTTGGGCGCGCCGGAGACGGTGCCCGCGGGCAGGGCCGCCAGCAGCACCTCGACCGGATCGACTCCCTTCGGCGCCTCGCCGACCACGTTGGAGACGATGTGCATGACGTGGCTGTAGCGCTCGACCGCGAAGGACTGGGTCACCCGCACGGTGGCGGGCTTGGCGACCCGGCCCACATCGTTGCGCCCGAGGTCCAGCAGCATCAGGTGCTCGGCCAGTTCCTTGGGATCGGCCAGCAGGTCCTGCTCGAGCGCCAGGTCTTCCTCCGGCGTGACGCCGCGGCGGCGCGTGCCGGCGATGGGGCGGATGGTGATCTCGTCGTCGCGCAGCCGCACCAGGATCTCCGGTGACGAGCCGGCCAGCTGGTAGCCTCCGAAGTTCAGGTAGAACAGGAAGGGCGAGGGGTTGGTGCGCCGCAGCGAGCGGTAGAAGGCGAAGGGGTCCAGCTCGAACGGCGCCTCGAAGCGCTGGCTGGGCACGACCTGGAAGATGTCGCCCGCGGCGATGTACGCCTTGGCCCGCGCCACGATGCCGCCATAGCTCTCGACGGTGTGGCCGGGCTTGAAGGCCGCCTGCACGCGCGGGTTGGCCTCGCCCGTCATGGGCAGCGGTTCCTTCAGGTCGGCGCGAACCTGGGCCAGGCGCGCATGCGCCGCGTCCCATGCGTCCTTCGCGGACGCCTCGGAGGGCCTGACCGGCGTGGCCAGCACGATCTCCTGGCCGATGGAATCGAACACCGCCACGACCGAGGGCCGAACCATCACCGCATCGGGCAGATCCAGCGGGTCGGGATTGGGCTCGCCCAGCGGTTCGGCGAGGCGGACCATGTCGTAGCCCAGCACGCCAAAGAGGCCTGCGGCCATGGGCGGCAGGGTGGCGGGGAAGTCTATGGCGGACTCTTCGAGCAGGTTGCGCAGGCTGGTGAGCGCGCCGCCGAATTCGGGCTCATAGCGTTCGGCGGCGACGGCTTCGAAACCGCGCGCCGCCTCGGCCTGGTCGCCGCGACAGCGCCAGATCAGATCGGGTTTGAGCGTGATGATCGAATAACGTCCGCGCCAGGCCCCGCCTTCCACCGACTCGTAGAGGAAGGCGTAGGGTTCGGCGCGGCCGAGCTTCAGATAGGCGGAGATCGGTGTCTCGAGGTCATCGACCAGCCGTACGGTCAGGACCTGCGGCCGGCCGGCGTTATGGGCGGTTGCGAAGACCTCGAAGTCTTCGGCGATCACTTCTTCTTGCCCGCCGGGGGCGTGTCGGGCTCGGTGGCGCCGACGGCCTCGTCGATCTGCTCCATCTTCACCTTCGGCTTGATGCGGACCTTGGCCGCGGCGCTGGCCAGCTGGGCCATGTCGCGCGACAGGCCGTCGGAAACCTGCGGCCGCTGACCTTCAACCACGCGCGCGGCGACGGCCGGCGGCGGGGTGTGGATCGCATCGACGCGGCCCACGGCGTAGAGCGGGAAGGGCGCGCGGGGGTCACGCGGCAGCAGGCCGGTGAAGGACTCGCCGGCCCTGTGCAGGAAGATTTCCTGCACCAGCGGGCCGAGCGCCGGGTTGGGCTGGCGGGGCATGCCGGCAAGGCTGCGAACCTGGCCGCCGGCGGAGGCCGCCACGGCGGCGACGCTCTCGCCCTTGCGGATGCGGGCGGCGAGCTGCTCGGCCTTGGCCTTCATGCGCTTGTCGATCTCGCGCGACATCCAGGCGAAGCTGAGTTCCTGCTTGTTGGCGGCGATGGTCGGCAGGCCGGCGGGGATGACCCGGTCGACACGGACCGCGAAATATTCGCCGTTGCCGAAATCCTCGGTGGTGTCGCTCTCGCCGCCGGGCGCGAGCGCGAAACCGGCCTCGAAGATGACGTTCATGTTGGCGGCGCCCAGGTGCGCGCCCGATGGCGTCAGGCCTTCCTCGGTGACCGGGGCGGGCAGGGTGACGACGCGGCCGCCGGCGATCTGGGCGGCTTCCAGCATGCGCTTGCCGCCCTGACGGGCGTCCTCGAACTTCTGGACGGCCTCATAGACCTTCTCGGCCGCGGCCTCGGCGCGCAGGCGGGTCTCGATCCCGGGGCGGGCTTCCTCGAAGGAAACCTCGTGGCCAGGCGCGATGGAGATCATCTTGACCACCGAGCGGCCCAGGGGCCCGGCGATGGGGTCGGAGACCTGGCCAGCGGTCATGGCAAAGGCGGCGCGCGCCACGGCGGCGTCCGGCACGGCGGTCTGGGGCTTGTCGGTGAACTTTACCGCGGCCTTGCCGATCGAGCGGGCCACGGCGGCCGGATCGGTTCCGGCCCGCAGGCCGGCGATGACGCGCTGGGCTTCCTGGGGCGTGGCGACGGGGATCTGGACGAAGGTGCGCCGCTCAGCCTGGGCCAGGCTGTCCTTGCGGGCCTCGTAGTCGGCGCGGATGGCCGCCTCGGGCACGGTCACCTGGTTGGCCACCGACGAAGCCGTGAACATCACCACGGTCAGCTGGCGGAATTCGGGGCGTCGCAGCTGGGCCTTGTTCGCGTTGATGAAGGCGGTGAGCTGGGCGTCCGTGGGCGGAACCGGCACGCCGGCCATCTGCGGGGTGACGGCGAAGATCGAGACGTCGCGGCGCTCCAGCACATAGGCCGACTGCATGGCCCCGAAGATGCGCGGCGCGCGCAGGCCCATGGCCATGCCCGAACCGAAGTGCATGGTCGCCAGCTGGTCTCGGGTTTCGCGCTGGTATTCGGCCTCGGTGACGCCGACGCGGCCCAGGGCCTGCAGGAACTGGTTCTTGTCGAAGGCGCCGGTAACCGGGTTCAGGAACGCCTGTTCCTTGCGCATGGCGTCGGTGATCAGTTGATCGCCCGGGCGGAACTGGATGGAGTCGAGCCAGGCCAGGAAGCTGTTCTGTTCGGCCAACTCGTTGGCGACGCGGTGGTGGAAGCCGGCGCGGATCAGGTCTTCAGCGGTGACCGGGTGTTGGGCGCGCTCTTCCTGCTGTTTGCGGGCGTTGTCGAAGATGCGCTTGAAGTCGGCCGGCGACGTGGCGCGGTCGCCCGCGATGATCACGCCCGAGGAGAACTGGCTCTTCAGGGCCTTCTGGGCCCCGAAGGCGCTCATCGAGATGATCAGCAGTCCGAACAGGAACTTGGCGAAAATGGACTGCGAGAGCTTGCGAAAGAACGTGATCATGGCCGGAGAGCGGGCTTTCCTGGATGGGCGCGGCGCAGGCTCGGCGCGACCTTGGATTTCAGCCAAGCGGTATAGTGGAGGCCCATACCCCACCGCAAGCGAGCAAAGCCCGCGCCGATAGCTTGGCGAAGGCCGTGGGCTCGCCTAAACCACGGGGCCATGAGCAGCACCCCGACCCCCCTGATCGCCGGCAACTGGAAGATGAACGGAACCGAGGCCTCGTTGGCCGAGGTGACGGCGCTGGCCCAAGCCCTCCAAAACGAGCCGACGCGAGCCCGCGTGGCCGTCTGTCCGCCGGCCACACTGGTCGAGCGCGCATCCCAGGCGGCCTTGGGATCGGGGGTGGAAATCGGCGGTCAGGATTGCCGGGCCGAACCCTTCGGCGCCTTCACCGGCGACATTGCGGCCGAAATGCTGGCCGATGCGGGCGCGACCCTGGTGATCCTGGGCCATTCCGAGCGGCGGTCCGGCTACGGCGAGACCGACGCCGCCGTCTGCGCCAAGGTGACCGCCGCCATCCGGGCCGGGCTGGAGCCCATCGTCTGCGTGGGCGAGACCCTGGAAGAGCGACGCGCCGGCAAGGCGGTGGAAGTCGTGCAGGGGCAGGTGACCCATTCGCTGCCCGACGACCTGCACGGCAGGGCGTTTTCCGTGGCCTACGAGCCGGTCTGGGCCATCGGCTCGGGCCTGACTCCTTCGCTGGCCGAGATCGGCGAGGTGCACCAGGCCATCCGCGAGACCCTGCTGGCGCGCTTCGGCGACGCCGGCGCGGGCGTGGCGATCCTCTACGGCGGCTCGGTGAAGCCCAACAATGCCGCGGAGATCCTGGCGGTGCAGGATGTCGGCGGGGCCCTGGTCGGCGGCGCCTCGCTGAAGGCGGCGGACTTCCTGTGGATCATCCGCGCGGTCTAGTCGCTCTGGTCTTCCCACGGCGGCTCTGATAGACGCAGCCGCTTGATCCGCGCCGCCTCGGCGCCCACTTGCCAGTTGTCATGATCCTGAACCTTCTCCTTGTCGTGCAGATCATCATCTGCGTCTGCCTCGTGGCGGTCATCCTGATGCAGCGCTCCGAAGGGGGCGCGCTGGGCATGGGCGGCGGCGGCACGGGCGGGTTCATGACCGCGCGCGGGGCCGGCAACCTGCTGACCCGCACCACCGCCATCCTGGCCACCCTGTTCTTCCTGGTGTCGTTCGGCCTGACCTGGGTCGGCAACATGCAGCGCAACGCCAGCTCGCTGAGCGACCGCGTCGCCGGCGGCCCGGTCAATCCGAACGCGCTGGCGCCCGTCGCTCCGACCGCGCCCACGACCCCGGGCGCGCCGCCTCCGACCCAGGACGTGACGGCTCCGGGTCCGGACGGCCAACCGGCCGCCCCGGCCTCGACCTCGCTCGACAGCCTCGCGGCCCCGCTGCCCGGCGCGGCGGCTCCCAGTGAGCCGGCGCCTGCACCCGCGGCCAAGAAGTAAGATGGCCGGTGCCGGAGCCTCCTCCGCCGCCGGTCCAGCCGCCTCCCACCGACCCTCAAACCGCGGCTGGATTCGCACGTGCGAATCAGCCGTAAGCTGATCTCCCATGGCCCGCTTTGTTTTCATTACCGGCGGCGTGGTTTCCTCTTTGGGAAAAGGCCTCGCCTCCGCCGCCCTTGGCGCGTTGCTGCAAGCCCGCGGCTATAAGGTCCGGCTGCGCAAGCTCGACCCTTATCTGAACGTCGATCCGGGCACGATGAGCCCGTATCAGCACGGCGAGGTCTTCGTCACCGACGACGGCGCCGAGACGGACCTGGACCTCGGCCACTACGAACGCTTCACTGGCGTCTCGGCGGCCAAGAGCGACAACATCACCACCGGGCGCATCTACCAGACCATCCTGGAGAAGGAGCGGCGCGGAGATTACCTAGGCGCGACGGTGCAGGTCATTCCGCACGTCACCGACGAGATCAAGAAGTTCGTCCTGGCGGACCCGGGCGACGTCGACTTCGTGCTGGTCGAGATCGGCGGCACGGTCGGCGACATCGAGGGCCTGCCGTTCTTCGAATCCATCCGCCAGCTGGGCCAGGAACTGCCGCGCGGCGACGCCGTGTTCGTGCACCTGACCCTGATGCCGTTCGTGAAAACGGCCGGCGAAATGAAGACCAAGCCGACCCAGCACTCGGTGAAGGAGCTGCGCTCCATCGGCATCCAGCCCGACATCCTGCTGTGCCGCTGCGAGCATCCGATCCCGGCCGAGGAGCGGCGCAAGATCGGGCTGTTCTGCAACGTGCGGGAGTCGAGCGTCATCCAGGCCATGGACGCGCCGGACATCTATGCCGTGCCGCTGGAGTACCACAAAGAAGGTCTGGACCGCGAAGTGCTGGCCGGCTTCGGCATCACCGACGCGCCCGAGCCCGACCTGTCGCGCTGGACCGAGATCGCCCACCGCCGCCTGCATCCGGACGGCGACGTCTCCATCGCCGTGGTCGGCAAGTACACGGTGCTCAAGGACGCCTACAAATCCCTCATCGAGGCCCTGCACCACGGCGGCATCGCCAATGGCGTGCGGGTCAATATCGACTGGGTGGAGAGCGAGACCTTCGAGGGCGATCCGGCCGAATGCGAGGCGCGGCTGCAGGGCGCGCACGCGGTGCTGGTGCCGGGCGGCTTCGGCGAGCGCGGCTCCGAGGGCAAGATCGAGGCGGCGCGCTTCGCCCGCGAGCGCAACATCCCCTATTTCGGCATCTGCTTCGGCATGCAAATGGCGGTGATCGAGGCGGCGCGGAACCAGGCGGGCCTGACGAAGGCCTCCTCCACCGAGTTCGGCCCCACGCCCGAGCCGATCGTGGGCCTGATGACCGAGTGGGTGCAGGGCAACGAGCGGGTCACCCGCACCGCCGCCGGCGACCTGGGCGGCACCATGCGGCTCGGCGCCTACGATGCGACCCTGGCGAAGGGCTCGAAGATCGCCGAGATCTACGGCAGCCAGACCATCAGCGAACGCCACCGGCACCGCTATGAGGTCAACATCAACTACCGCGAGCTGATCGAGGGCACGGGCCTGAAGATCGCCGGCCTGTCGCCCGATGGCGTGCTGCCGGAAACGGTCGAGCGCGACGACCACCCGTGGTTCATCGGCGTGCAGTACCACCCGGAACTGAAGTCGCGGCCATTTGCGCCCCACCCGCTGTTCGCGGATTTCGTGCGGGCGGCAGTGGTGCAGAGCCGGTTGGTCTGACCCCTCTCCCATGGGGAGAGGGAGGGGCCCATCGCGCAGCGATGGGAGGGTGAGGGGTTACTGATCTCGCCCGATACCCGCCGCTTTGGAGATGTCGGCGAGCACCCGCGAAAGATCTTCCAGGACGTCTCGGTTTCGAAACCGGATCACGTGCCATCCCGCAGCTTCGATCTCGCGTTCGCGGTGTCGGTCGCGCGTGGCGGCCGCCTCGAGGTCGTGAGATAGGCCGTCCAGCTCCACGACCAACTTCGCCTCGATGCAGGCGAAGTCAGCGTAATAGCCGCCGATCGGATGCTCGCGGCGGAACTTCAGGCCATCCAGCTTGCGGTTCCGAAGTTGCGCCCACAATCGCTTGGGCGCGACGAAGTCGGCCTGACGGAGCTCTTGGGCGCGGTGGGTTCTTGCGATCCGGTCCAACCCCTCAAGCTCCCACGCTTCGCGCGGGCCCCTCCCTCTCCCTATGGGAGAGGGTTACTTCGCCGCGGCCTTCTTCTTCGCCGGAGCCTTCTTCTTCGCAGCCGGCTTCTTCGCGGCCGCCTTTGGCTTGGCCGCCTTTTGCACGGTCTTGCGGCCGCCGCGGCCCTTGGTGCTCGGGCCCTTGGCGGCGCGTTCGGCGATGAGTTTCACCGCTTCGTCCATGGTCAGGGCCGTCGGCTCCATCCCCTTCGGCAGGGTGGCGTTGACTGAGCCAGACTTCACATAGGGGCCAAAGCGGCCGGCCATGACCTTCACGGCCTCGCCGGTTTCGGGGTGGGCGCCGAGGTCCTTCAGCGGCTCCGTCGCCGCCCCGCGGCCGCCGCGGCCGCCGGCGCGCTTGGCGGCCAGCAGGTCGACCGCCCGGTTCAGGCCGATGTCGAAGACCTCATCGATATCAGACACATTGGCGTAGGTGCCGTCATGCAGGATGAAGGGACCGTAGCGGCCAAGCCCGGCCTGGATCGGCTTGCCATCCTCGGGGTGATTGCCCACCAGGCGCGGCAGCTGCAGCAGGCGCAGGGCCTGATCCAGCTCCAGCGTGGCCGGCGACCAGCCCTTGGGCAGGGACGAGCGCTTGGGCTTGTCCTCGCCCACGGCGGCGGTTTCGACATAGGGGCCGAAGCGGCCGATCTTCAGCGACACCTTCTGGCCGCTGACCGGGTCGAGGCCCAGTTCGCGGTCGCCGCCGGCCGAGCCGCCCTCGGCGTCGGGCGACGACACCGGGCGGGTGAAGCGGCACTCCGGATAGTTCGAACAGCCGATGAAGGCGCCGTTCTTGGACAGGCGGATCGACAGCTTGCCCTCGCCGCAGCTGGGGCAGGTGCGCGGGTCCGAACCGTCGCCCTTGTCGGGGAAGATGTGCGGGCCCAGCGCCTCGTTCAGCGCGTCCAAAACGTGGGTGATGCGCAGTTCGGCGGTGTCTTCGATGGCCGCCTTGAACTCGGTCCAGAAGTCGCGGAGCAGCACCTTCCAGTTCAGGTCGCCGGCCGACACCTGGTCGAGGCGGCCTTCCAGGGCGGCGGTGAAATCGAACTCGACGTAGCGGGCGAAGAACTTCTCGAGGAAGGCGGTGACCAGGCGGCCCTTGTCCTCGGGATAGAAGCGGTTCTTCTCCATCCGCACATATTCGCGGTCCATCAGCGTCGACAGGATCGAGGCGTAGGTCGAGGGCCGGCCGATGCCCAGCTCTTCCAGCTTCTTGACCAGCGAGGCTTCGGAGTAGCGCGGCGGCGGTTCGGTGAAGTGCTGGTCGGCCTTGGCGGAGGCGACGTCGGCCTTGGCGCCGTCGACCACGGCGGGCAGGCGACCGCCTTCCTCGTCGTCGGGAACCTCGTCACGGCCCTCTTCGTACACCGCCAGATAGCCGTCGAAGGTGATCACCTCGCCGGTGGCGCGCAGGCCGGTCTGGCCGTCGCTCGACTCGATCTCGATGACGGTCTTCTCAACGCGCGCCTGCTCCATCTGCGAGGCCATCATGCGCTTCCAGATCAACTCGTAGAGCCGCGCCTGGTCCTGCTCGAGGCGCAGGTCGCCGGGGCGCCGCGCCATGGACGTCGGACGGATGGCTTCGTGCGCTTCCTGGGCGTTCTTGGCCTTGGACTTGTAGAGGCGCGGGGCGTCGGGGACATAAGCCGCGCCGTATTCCTTGCCGATCTCGGAGCGGGTCTCGGCGATGGCCTCGGGCGCGGTGTCGACGCCGTCGGTCCGCATGTAGGTGATCAGGCCGGTGGTCTCGCCGCCGATATCGACGCCTTCGTAGAGCCGCTGGGCCGTCTGCATGGTGCGGGTGGCCGAGAAGCCCAGCTTGCGGGCGGCTTCCTGCTGCAGCGTCGAGGTCATGAAGGGCGGGGCGGGCGAGCGGCGGCCGGGCTTCTTCTCGACGGCGGCGATCTTGAACGAGGCGCTTTCCACGGCGGCGCGGGCGGCCTGGGCGGAGGCTTCGTTGTTGAGGTCGAACTTGGTGAGCTTCTTGCCCTGGTGCTTGGCCAGCCGCGCGGTGAAGGGCGGGGAATTGGCGGTGACCTCGGCCTGGACGGTCCAGTATTCCTGGGCCTTGAAGCTCTCGATCTCGACCTCGCGATCGACGACCAGGCGCAGGGCCACCGACTGCACGCGGCCGGCCGAGCGGGAGCCCGGAAGCTTGCGCCACAGCACCGGCGACAGGGTGAAACCGACGAGATAGTCCAGCGCGCGGCGGGCCAGGTAGGCCTCGACCAGCTCCATGTCGATGTCGCGCGGGTTGTCCATCGCCTCGGTGACGGCCGAGCGGGTGATGGCGTTGAAGGTGACGCGCTGGACCTTGGCGTCCTTGATCACCTTCTTGCGCTTCAGCACCTCCAGCACGTGCCAACTGATGGCCTCGCCCTCGCGGTCGGGGTCGGTGGCCAGGATCAGGGTGTCGGCGCCCTTCATGGCGTCGGCGATGTCGTTGAGGCGCTTGGAGGCCTTGGAATCGATCTCCCAGTCCATGGCGAAGTCTTCGTCCGGACGCACCGACCCATCCTTGGGCGGCAGGTCGCGCACGTGACCGTAGGACGCCAACACCGTGTAGTTGGAGCCCAGGTACTTGTTGATGGTCTTGGCCTTGGCCGGGCTCTCGACGACGACGACGTTCATGCGGAGGGAAGACTCTCTGGCCGGAAGCGCGGCCCTGGAAGAAGGGGGCGGAAAGTGGGGGCGACCTTGCAGGCTGTCAACGGCGGGAAATCAGGCCTGCCTCCTTCTCTCTTAAGAGAGAAAGAAAATGGGTCAGGATTCGGGGCCAGCGGAAACCAGTCCTCCGGGCAGCAAGTCAGCGCGTCCGGCGATGGCCAACTCCGTCAGCACGGCCAGAACATCCGCCGTCCGCGCGGCGGTCGCTCGCACCAGCTCATCGCGCGGCGTCGGCGTGGGGCCGAGCAGGGCGGCGACCTGTTCGCGCAAGTCGGCGAGGTCGGCGTCGGGGCCGGGACCGTCTTCCTCGAAGCCGAGCGGGCCCTGGTCGGCGATGGTGCGCATGGTGGTCAGCACGCGCAGCACGTCCTCGGCGCCTTCGCACAGGGTCGCGCCCTGGCGGATCAGGTCGTTGGTCCCCTTGGCGCGCGGGTCGAGCGGGGAGCCGGGGACGGCGAAGACCTCGCGGCCCTGCTCGGCGGCCAGGCGCGCGGTGATCAGCGAGCCGGAGCGGATCTCGGCCTCCACCACGACCACGCCCAGGCTCAGGCCGGAGATGATGCGGTTGCGGCGGGGGAAGTCCTTGGCCCGGGCGCGGTGGCCGACGGGGCTTTCGGATACGATGCAGCCCTCAGCGGCGAGGCGCTCGTAGAGGCCGCGGTTGTCGGAGGGGTAGACATCGTCCACACCGCCGCCGAGCACCGCGGCGGTGCCGTGGGGCAGGGCGCCTTCGTGGGCGGCGGCGTCGACACCGCGCGCCAAGCCGGAGATGACGGCGTAGCCCGCCTGACCCAGTTCGCTGGCCAGGCCGCGGGCGAAGCGCTGGGCGCTGGCCGAGGCGATGCGGGCGCCGACCACGGCCACGGCCTTGCGAGCGAGGATCGACGGGTCGCCCAGGGTCCACAGCACCGGCGGCGGCGGATCGACGGCGCCCAGCAGAGGCGGATAGTCGGCGTCACCCCAGACGGTCAGTTCGGCGCCGACCGCCTCGCCGGCGGCCAGTTCCTTGTCGATCTCGGCGACCGTGGCGGCGCGGACCGAGCCGCCGCCGCGCCGGGCGAGGTCGGGCAGGGCGTCCAGCACGGCGCCCGCGGAGCGATAGCGCCTGAGCAGTTCCTTGAAGGCGACCGGGCCGATGCGCTCGGTGCGCGCCAGGCGCAGGCGGTCGTGGCGCTCCTGGTCGGAGAGGGCGCCGCTCACGCCTTCGCGCCGCCGATCTTCGGCTCTTCGCCCTTGAGCAGGCGGCGGATGTTGTCCTGGTGACGCCAGAAGACCAACACGGCGATGAACAGCGCCAGGTAGACGTTGGGCAGGCCCTGATGGGTCAGCAGCACGAACAGCGGCGCCAGCGCACAGGCCACCAGCGCCGCCAGCGATGACATGCGGAAGATGAAGGCCGTCGCCAGCCAGGCTGCCGCGCACAGCAGGCCCGCCGGCCAGCAGGCGCTGAGCAGCAGGCCCGCGCCCGTCGCCACGCCCTTGCCGCCCTTGAACTTCAGCCAGACGGGGAACAGGTGGCCGATGAAGGAGGCGCCGCCGGCCGCGGCGGTGATCCACGGGTCGTGCGTGATGAAGCGCGCCAGCAGCACCACGACCACGCCCTTGCCGGCGTCGCCCAGCAGGGTCATGGCCGCCAGGTCCTTGCGACCGGTGCGCAGCACATTGGTCGCGCCGATATTGCCCGAGCCGACCTGGCGCGGGTCTTCGGCGCCGGCGGCCTTGCTGACCAGCACCCCGAACGGGATGGAGCCGACGAGATAGCCGCCGATGAGGGCGATCGCCCAGGTGATGTAGTCCGGTTGCACGCCGTCGCCCCTACTGCGCCGCCTGGTGGACGATGCGGCCTTCCACGAGCGTCAGCAAGACCTCGCCCTGCAGGCGCCGGCCGTCGAAGGGCGAATTCTTGGACTTGGAGAGCAGGGCGGCGGCGTCGATCTGGATCGGCGCGTCGATGTCGACCAGCACCAGGTCCGCCGGCGCGCCCGCCGCGATGCGTCCGCCCGGCAGGCCGAGCAACTGGGCCGGCCCGAGCGTCACCGCCTTGATCAGCTCGACAAGATCATGGCCGGCGTCGTGGTGCAGATTGAGCAGGGCGGGCAGCAGGGTCTCGAGCCCGACGGCTCCGGGCGCGGCCTCGCTGAAGGGGCGTCGCTTGTCTTCGGCGGGGGCCGGCGCGTGGGCAGAGACGACCACGTCGATCAGGCCTTCGGCCACGGCATCGATCAGGGCCTGGCGGTCGCGCTCGGGGCGCAGCGGCGGGTCGAGGCGGTAGAAGGTGCGGTAGTCGCCGACGTCCAGCTCGTTGAAGGTCAGGTGGTTGATCGAGCAGGTGGCGGACACCTCCAGCCCCTTCTCCTTGGCGCGGCGCAGGCTGTCGAGCGCATCTGCGGTGGAGATCTGGTCGACCAGGAATCGCGCGCCGGTCAGTTCGACCAGGGCCAGGTCGCGCTCCAGCATGATGCGCTCGGCCACGGCGGGCGCCGAGGGCAGGCCCAGCCGTGCGGCCAGCTCGCCCTCGGTGGCGGCGGCGCCGTCGCTCAGCCACGGGTCGGCCGGGCGGTGCGAGACCAGCGCGTTGAAGCCGCCGGCGTAGCTGAGCACCCGGCGCATCACCTTGGAATTGACGATGGAGTGGTCGACATCGGTGAAATAGATCGCGCCGGCTTCGTCCATCAGGCCGATCTCGGCCATGCGCTCGCCGGCCAGGCCCTTGGTGGCGGCCCCGGCGACGTGAATGTTGACCAGCTCGAGGTCCCGCCCGCGGCGCAGGATGAAGTCGACCATGGCCGGCTCGTCGATGGGCGGGGCGGTGTCGGGCTGCAGCACGACGGTGGTGACGCCGCCGGCGGCGGCCGCCTTGCTGACCGAGGCCAGGGTTTCCTTGTGTTCGGCGCCGGGCTCGCCCGACTTCACCCGCAGGTCGATCAGCCCGGGCGCCAGCACCGCGCCGTTGCAGTCGACCACGCGCAGATCGCCGGAGCGCTCCATGGCCGGCGAGCGGCGCACATCGGCGATGGCGCCGTCCTTGACGATGACGCAGCCGGGGCCGTCGTAGCGGCTCTCCGGATCGATCACCCGGGCGTTGACGAAGGCGATGGGCTGGGAGCGGGCCATCAGCTTGCATTCTCCAGCCGCGCCGCGAGCGAGGCGAGGACTGCCATGCGCATGGCCACACCCATCTCGACCTGGTCCTGGATCAGCGAGACCGAGAGGTCATCGGCGACGCCGGAGTCAATCTCCACGCCGCGGTTCATCGGGCCGGGATGCATGACCCGCGCGCCGGGGGCGGCGAGGGCGAGCTTCTCGGCGTCGAGGCCATAGAAGCGGAAGTACTCGCGGGTGGAGGGGACGAAGGCGCCGTCCATGCGCTCCAGCTGCAGGCGCAGCATCATGATGACGTTGGCGCCGGCCAGGCCCTCGTGCATGTCATGGAAGACCTCGGCGCCCCAGCGGTCGCAGTCGGCGGGCATCAGGGTCGGCGGCCCCACCAGCCGCACCCGCGCGCCCATCAGGTTCAGCAAGCCGACGTTGGAGCGCGCCACGCGGCTGTGCAGCACGTCGCCGCAGATCGCCACTGTCAGGCCGGAGATGTCGCCGATGGCGCGGCGCATCGACAGCAGGTCCAGCAGGGCCTGGGTGGGGTGTTCGTGCCAGCCGTCGCCGGCGTTGATGACGCTGCAGCCTACCTTCTGGGCCAGCAGGGCCGCGGCGCCCGAGGCCGAGTGGCGCACGACCAGCAGGTCGGGCTTCATCGAGTTCAGCGTCACCGCCGTGTCGATCAGGGTCTCGCCCTTGGCCACCGAGGAGGTGCGCGGGCTCATGTTGACCACGTCGGCGCCCAGCCGCTTGCCCGCCAGTTCGAAGGAGGACTGGGTGCGCGTGGAGTTCTCGAAGAACAGGTTCACGAGGGTGCGGCCCTTGAGCAGGTCCAGCTTCTTGGTGGTGCGCCGGCTCAGGTCGACGAAGGCGTCGGCCAGGTTGAGCAGGGAATCGACAGCCGGCGGGTCGAGATCGACCACGCTGTTGAGGTGCCGGTGCGGAAACGGAAAGAGCCGTTCGCGGATGGTTTCGGAAACGTCTGCGGAGGGGCTCATTAAAGGGGCGCTATAGCCGCCTTCGTCGGTGCGGTGAAGGGCTTGCGATCAACAGACCCAACGGCGGCGCCTCCAAGCGCCCCCAGATCGGCCGCGCATAGAGTGCGCAATACTGCTTACGGTAGTATTGCTAACTGGAATTTCGTCCGCTCCCGCCGCACCATCGGAACGTAAGGAGCGCTCCAGATGGACGGATCAGTTGCGTACGCACAGGATTTCGCTGTGCTCGATTACGGGGCTGTCGCCGACATGGTCGGACGCCTGAACGCCGCGGGCCTGACCGCCGGCGGAACAGTGGCGGTATTGAATCTTGAGCCCATCCGAACGGCCTTCTCCACGCGATGGAGCGCCAAGGAAACTGCCGTCCGCGAGCACGCCGAGCGCACCCTGCGCCGCGATCTCGGACCCGACGCCATCATCGCCATTGCCGGCGACGTAGACCTGGTAGTCGCGCAGCCAGGCGTTGAACCGGTGCTGGCCCTGTCCCGCGCGCTTCAGGCCCTGCGCGACGTGTTGCGCTACTTCATCGGCGAGGTTCGCCCTGAGCACCTGTCCTTGAGCCAGGTGGATTTCGTCGACGGCGCGATGGTGTGCCGCAGGGTAGACGCCCGCTCGCTGGCGGCCCATCCCAGGGCCCCGGCGCCGATCGCGCCCGTCGCGCCCGCGATTGCGCTCGTGCCGGCAGAAGCCTTGCCGACGCACACCGATTTCGTTGGTCACGATGGCGTTCGCATTCGGGTCACGTGCGGCCGGGACGATCTCTATCTGCTGAAGTCCGGCGCCCAGGCAGGCTCTCGGTTGCGGCCGTGCCTGACGGACATCAGCGGCCCCAACCGCCTATCGTTGCGAGTCAACGCGCTCGACTGGCGGGATGCCGAGACTGTCGACCACGCCATCCTGAAGCAGGCCGCGGCCCATTTCCCGCTCGACGTCGGTCCAGCCTTCGTGATCGCCCCCGTCACCTTCGCCACCCTGTCCTGCCAACGCACCCGCAGGCTGGTGACGGATGAATTGCTGGCGCTTGCCGGGCGGCTGAGAACCCGTCCCATTCTTGAGATCCGCGACTTGCGCGGCGTTCCTGCCGGCCGTCTGGCCGAGATCCTCACCCTGGTTCGGCCGTCCACGGCCGGCGTCCTGGGTGAAGTCGAGGCGGACAAGGCCAGCATCGTCGCCGCCGCCGGCAGCGGACTGAACGGTCTCGTCGTTCGCAGCCAGGCCGACTGGCCCGGTGATCCGAAGCTGGCGGGCCACTTTCGCGCCCTGGCCGAACTGGCCCGCAGCGTCGCGCCGATCTGTATCGGCCGCGCGGCGTCCGTCATGCGCCTGCCGGCCATGCTGGCGGCAGGGTTCACCCACGCTTTCCTGTCGCCCGCCTACGCGCCGATCAGCATGGGCGAGACGGGGACCTGCGTCCTGTCGCTCCGAGGCGGTTGACAGGACCGTAAGTCTACACTAACCGTAAGTCATGACTAACGCAGCACTCGCGATGGACGCCCTGGGCGAGCCCACGCGCCGCGCCGTCTTCGAACGGCTGGCCGTAAGGCCGATGACGGTCGGCGAGGTCGCCGAGGGTCTGCCGGTGTCGCGACCGGCGGTGTCCCAACATCTCAAGGTGCTGAAAGCCGCCGGCCTGGTCATTGACCGGGCCGAGGGGACGCGCCGCATCTATTCCATCGACCCCGCCGGACTGGGCCCGCTGCGCGCCTGGCTCGACCGCCATTGGGACACGGCGCTGGAGGCCTTCAAGGCCCTGGCCGAGGAGGACAAGGAATGACCGCACAACAACACATCAAGGCGGCCCCGATCCGCAAGCGGCTCGAGGTCAATGCACCCCAGGCGAAGGCCTTCGAGGCGTTCACGAGCCGGATGCACGATTGGTGGCCGCGCGGCCACTCGATCGTTCGCGACGGCGAACGGGTTGATATCGTCATCGAGCCCCGGGAAGGCGGCCGCTGGTACGAGCGCTCGTCCACCGGGGCTGAAATCAACTGGGGCAGGGTCGCGGTCTTTGATCGTCCCAACCGCGTGCTGCTGGTGTGGCAGCTGACCGGCGAATTCAATTTCGACGCGGACTTTGAAACCCACGTGGAAGTTCGGTTCACACCGGACGGCGAGAGCCGGACGGTGGTCGAGTTCGAACACCACGACCTGGACCGTTACGCCGATCCGAAGATCCCGGCGATGATGGACGAGGGTTGGGGCGAGATCCTGCGCGCCTTCGCGGCCGCCGCCCAGGTCTAGCGTCGCCGGCGCCGAACCTTCATCCTGCAGTTCCACGCCGGAGCCGCCGATGATCCTGGGTTTGATGATGCTGGCGCTGACGCCCACCGAGATCGCCGCCATCCGCGAGCAGCCGGTGGTGCTGCCGACCGCCGACGATTGCGCCATCTTCGCGGTGGTGGGCAAGGCCCAGGTCGGCTGGACCGACAGGCCACCGGCCCGCGAGCTGTTCGGCCGCCTGCCGCTGAACCCCGACGGCAGCGGCACCTATCTGGTGCAGTGCCGTTGGGCCGACTACGGCCTGGGCGAGCCGGAGGAGGGGACGCCGCGCTCTCCGGCGGGCTTCTTTTTCACCCGACCGGTCTATGGGCGCGGCGGCAGGACCGCGACCCTGAAGGTGACCATCGGCGCCTTCCCCCAACCCGACGCCCAGGGGCATGCGCCGCCGCCATTCATGCAGGAGAGCGAGTGCTCGCTGACGAAAGACCGGACGGGCTGGAAACTGGTGGCCTGCAAGGTCACGGCCATCACCTGAGTCTCAGTGGACCAGGCTGAAAACCCATAGCAACAACGGGATCATCACCGCCGAGCCCGCGGTGGTGAAGGCCACGATGCCGGCCATCAGCGGCGCATCGCCGCCCATCTGGCGCGCCATCACATAGGCCGCCGCCGCGCCGGGGGCCGCGCCGCAGCACAGGGTCACGCCCTGGGTCAGGTGGTCGCCGCCGAGCAGGCGCGTCATGCCCCACATCAGCAGCGGCAGCACTGACACCTTCATCACCGTCACCGCCCCGATGGTGAAGGGCCGCGACGCGGCGTAGCGGAAGCTGAGCCCCGCGCCGGCGATGACCAGGCCCAGCGGGATGGCGGCGTCGCCGACCATCTTCAGCGTGCCGAACAGCGGCTCGATGCGTGGCGCGTGCAGGAAGTTCAGCAGCAGGCCCGCCGCGCACGACCAGATGATCGGATTGATCAGGAAGGCGCGGCCCAGCGCCCGCAGGCCGCTGCCCTGGCCCTCGCCGTAGCGGGTCATGACCATGACGCACAGGATGTTGGTGACCGGGATCAGCACCCCCAGCACCACCGCGGCGATGGCCAGGCCTTCTTGGCCGAACACGGCGCGCACCACCGGCAGGAAGACGAAGCCGTTCCAGCGGATCAGGCCCTGGAACACGCTGGAGAACGACGGGTCAGGCAGTTTCATCAGCGGCCGCAGCAAGACCGCGACGCCGCCGACGATGAAGATGCTGAGGATCGCCGCCAGGCCGCCGATCCCGGCCGTCGCGCCGGTGAAGTCGGCGTTCCAGATCGTGGGCACCAGGAAGCCCGGATAGAAGACGAAGTAGGTCAGCCGCTCGACCGGCGCCCAGCCGTCTTCGGGCAGGAAGCCGCGTACCTTCAGGATCCAGCCCAGGGTCAGCAGGCCGAAGACCGGAATGACGCCCAGCAGGATCGGATTCAACGCGTCTCGCCCCCCTCGGCGTCGCGTTCGGCCTCGCGCTCCGCGCGCCACTCGATGGCCCGGCTTTCGTCCTCAATGCGGTCGAGCGCGCCCTGCAGGATGTAGGCGGCGGCGGCGCGGTCGACGACCTCGGCGCGCTTGCCGCGCGTCATGTCGGCCTCGGCGATGAGCATGCGGTTGACCGCCGCCGACGACAACCGCTCGTCCCAGAAGGCGATGGCCAGGGTCTCGCGCAGGCGCAGCAGGTTGCGGGCGAAGGCGCGGCAGGACTGGGCGCGCGGCCCCTCGGTGCCGTCCATGTTCACCGGCAGGCCGATGACGACGCCGGAGAGCCGGCGATCATCCATGATCTTGAACAGGCGGTTGGCCTCGGTGGTGAACTTCGACTTGCGGATCAGCTCCAGCGGCGAGGCGATGGTGCGCGTCGCGTCGCAGACGGCCACGCCGATGGTCTTCTCGCCCAGGTCCAGGCCCGCCCAGCCGGTGTAGGGCGGGGTGGCGGCAGGGAGCTCAAGAATATCGACAATGGCCATGGCGGCGGCGGTAGGGCTGGCGCGCGGCCCTGTCAAAGGCGAAAGTGGCCCGAGCAACGCTGGGAAACACGACATGATGCGCGCCGCCACCCTCTCCGCCGCCGGCCTGCTGGCCCTGGCCGCCTGTTCCAAGCCCAAGCCTGCGACCAATGAGTCCGACGTGGTGCCGCTGCCCGCGCCCGCCGCGAGCGCCCCGGCGACCCCTGCCACTCCCGCTGCCGCCTCGGCGCCGGCGACTCCCTCGGGCCCGGCGGAACCGGCCCAGGCGCGCACCGACGAGTATGCCGTCAGCGGGGCCAGCGTGACCCAGGTCGTATGGCTGCCCAACCTGAACGCCAAGCTCTATTCGAATTCGGGCGGCGACCCGGCCATCAATGGCCTGGTCACCTACATCGCCTTCCCGCCGGAGACCCCGGACGAAGACTGGAAGGTCTACCAGGTCGGCGACTTCGAGGATTGGAAGCTGTCCGAGCAGGGCCCCGGCAAGGTGGTGCTGCAGGTTCGCGTCAGCCGCATCGACCCCTCCAGCGGCAACCCCGTCACCGAGGACAAGAGGCTGATCATCAACTGGACCACCACTGGCGAGAACCGCACGGTGACGGTGACGCCGGCGACGTAAATTAAATTGTCATCCCGGAGGCAGCGAAGCTGCAATCCGGGACCTCCCACCCCCGGCGCAACTCGGGGTCCCGGATAAGCCCTGCGGGCTTTCCGGGATGACAATGAAAATGGGAATCCCTTGAGGTTTGGGCGTTCCCCCGCTAACCGTCGCGCCTTCATTTACGGAGCGGCCCCATGGCCATCGACGTCGACACCGTGCGCCGCGTCGCGCACCTCGCCCGCATCGCCACCCCCGAGGAGCGGCTGCAGCCGCTCGCCGCCGAGCTGAACGGCATCATGGCGTGGATCGAGCAGCTGGGCGAGGTCGACACCCAGGGCGTCGAGCCGATGACGAGCTGCGTCGAGATGGGCGCGCCGCTGCGCGAGGACGTGGTCACCGACGGCGACAAGCGCGACAAGGTGCTGGCCAACGCGCCCAAGTCGTCCGACGGCTTCTTCGTCGTGCCCAAGGCGGTCGAATAGCCATGAGCGATCTCACCAAGCTGACCCTGAAGGCCGCCCTGGACGGCCTGAAATCGAAGTCGTTCTCGTCGGAGGAGCTGACCGGCGCCTTCATCGCGGCCATCGACAAGGCCAACCCGCGGCTCAACGCCTACGTCCTGCCCACGCCGGACAAGGCGCTGGCCATGGCGCGAGCCTCAGACGCCAAACTCGCCAAGGGCGAGGGCGGGGCGCTGGAAGGCGCACCGCTGGGCGTCAAGGACCTGTTCTGCACCGAGGGGACGCGCACCACCGCCGGTTCGAAGATCCTGGGCGACTTCATCCCGCCCTATGAGTCGACCGTGACGTCCAACCTGTGGGCGGACGGGGCCGTGATGCTGGGCAAGCTGAACATGGACGAGTTCGCCATGGGCAGTTCGAACGAGACCTCGTTCTTCGGCCCCGTGGTCAATCCGTGGAAGTCGAAGGGCTCCAACGCCGACCTGACCCCGGGCGGCTCGTCGGGCGGCTCCGCCTCGGCGGTGTCGTCGGACCTGTGCCTGGCCGCGACCGCGTCGGACACCGGCGGCTCGATCCGCCAGCCCGCGGCCTTCACCGGCACGGTGGGAATCAAGCCGACCTACGGCCGCGCCTCGCGCTACGGCATGGTGGCCTTCGCCTCGTCGCTGGATCAGGCCGGACCGATCGCCAAGACGGTCATGGACTCGGCGATCCTGCTGAAGTCGATGTGCAGCCACGACTTCAAGGACTCCACCAGCCTCAACGTCGAGACGCCCGACTGGCCATCCTTCGTGGGCAAGTCGGTGAAGGGCCTGCGCATCGGAGTCCCTGCGGAATACGTCGTTGACGGCATGCCCGCCGAGATCACCGCGCTGTGGGAACAGGGCCGCAAGTGGCTCGAGGCCGCCGGCTGCGAGATGGTCGAGATCAGCCTGCCGCACACCAAGTACGCCCTGCCTTGCTACTACATCGTCGCGCCCGCCGAAGCGTCGTCGAACCTCGCCCGCTACGACGGCATGCGCTACGGCCTGCGCGCCGAGGGCGGCAATTCGCTGACGGCGACCTATGAGCAGACCCGCGCCGAAGGCTTCGGCAAGGAAGTGCAGCGCCGCCTGACCATCGGCACCTACGTCCTCTCGGCCGGCTACTACGACGCCTACTACGTAAAGGCGCTCAAGGTGCGCCGCCGCATCCTGCAGGACTTCGAGAACGTCTGGGACAAGGTCGACGCCATCCTGACCCCGTCCACCCCGTCAGCCGCCTTCGCCATCGGCGACAAGCAGATCGACCCGGTGGCCATGTACCTGAACGACATCTTCACGGTGACCGCCAACCTGGCCGGCCTGCCGGGCATCTCGGTGCCCGCCGGCCTGGACGCCAACGGCCTGCCGCTGGGCCTGCAGCTGATCGGCAAGGCGCTGGACGAGGCGACGGTGTTCTCGCTGGCGGGGGCGCTGGAGGACTCGGCCGGATTTACGCACAAGGCGGAGGCCTGGTGGTGAGCGATAACGTGCCAGTCATTGCACCAGCGAACGGTGGATCGTCTGGCTGGATTGATTTCATCAAAGGCCTAGGCCTGCATGACGCGATCGCTAAGTCCGCCATTGGGGCAATTCACAGGTTGATCCGAGGCGCTGTCGATTACCCGGCAGCCCTTCTGGACAGTGCCGCGCAGGGTGTTCGAGATGAGCAAGACGCAAAGAGTCGGATCACGAGCGCGCTTGCAGATGCGGCAATCGCCACGATCCCGAAGGACCCAGACCTAGGCGCACGAGCCCTTGCTGCGTGGCTGCCTGAGACGGTGCGCAAGCAGCAAAATCGTGAAGCGGTCGCCCAAGAGGCAATCAAGTCACTCAATGACATCGACGGGGCTGAGCACAGGCCTTCTGAGGCTGAACTAGATCCCGATTGGATGAACGCGTTTCTCCGGTTCGCGGAGGACGCTTCATCTGAACGAATGCGTGAGCTCTGGGGACGGGTACTGGCCCGAGAAGTTGTTTCGCGAGGATCATTCTCCATCCGGGCGATCCGGTTCATGGCGGAGCTAGATGCGGATACAGCGTCTGCATTCGAACGCATCTCAAGGCATGTCTTTGACCATGACGGAATTGACCTTCCAGAGAAGCTCGAACACGAGCTGTTCGCAGATGTGTTCTTGTTGGAACAGGCGGGCCTGGTTTCCTACGGGGCTGGTCGCCTTGCCAAGTTCGTTACGATTGGGCCGGACGGCCGCGCCGGTCTGGAGGTTCAGGGGAACCTGCTTGCGATCGAAGGGGTCCCGGGCCACGAACTCACCGTTCGCTGCGGCCTCCTCACTAAAATAGGCCGAGAGATTATGGGCATAGTGCCGTCGTCGGACCCCTTGGAGACGGCAAGGTCGCTGGCTGGGAGGATTCCAAAGGGGAACCTGTCGATGCTCGGCTACGTGCGCAAGGACGACGGGAAATTGGAAATGATCTGGAACGTATCTGACGATGCCTGACACCTCCAAACTCATCCAGGGCCGCACCGGCCCGTGGGAAATCGTCCTCGGGCTCGAAATCCACGCCCAGGTGGCGTCGAAGTCCAAGCTGTTCTCGGGCGCCGCCGTCGGCTTCGGCGCCGGGCCGAACGAGCAGGTGAGCCTCGTCGACGCGGCCATGCCGGGCATGCTGCCGGTGTTGAACAAATACTGCGTCGAGCAGGCGGTGAAGACGGGGCTGGGGCTGCAGGCGCAGATCAACCGCAAGAGCCGCTTTGACCGGAAGAATTACTTTTATCCGGACCTGCCGCAGGGCTATCAGATCTCGCAGTTCGAGTTCCCCATCGTCGGCGAGGGCGTGGTCGAGGTGGAGCGCGATGACGGCTCGACCTTCGAGGTCGGGATCGAACGGCTGCACCTGGAGCAGGACGCCGGCAAGCTGATCCACGACCTGTCGCCGACCGAGAGCTATGTCGACCTCAACCGGGCCGGCACGGCGCTGATGGAGATCGTCTCCAAGCCCGACATGCGCTCGGCCGAGGAGGCCGCCAACTACGTCAAGAAGATCCGGACCATCCTGATCTATCTCGGCACCTGCGACGGCGACATGGAGAAGGGCAACCTGCGCGCCGACGTGAACGTCTCGGTGCGGCGTCCGGGCGAGGGCCTGGGCACGCGCTGCGAGATCAAGAACGTCAACTCGTTCCGCTTCATCATGCAGGCCATCGAGATCGAGGCGCGCCGGCAGATCGAAATCCTCGAGGACGGCGGCAAGATCACGCAGGAAACGCGCCTGTTCGACCCGGTGAAGGCCGAGACGCGCTCCATGCGGTCCAAGGAAGAGGCGCACGACTACCGCTACTTCCCCGACCCCGACCTGCTGCCGCTGGTGCTGGAGGAGGCGTGGATCGCGCAGATCAAGGCGACCCTGCCCGAACTGCCCGATCCCAAGCGCAAGCGCTTCATCAGCCAGTATGGGCTGTCGCCGTACGACGCCGGGGTGCTGATCTCTGAACAGGCCAAGGCGGACTACTTCGAGACCGCCGCCAAGGGTCGTGACGCCAAGCTGGTCGCCAACTGGGTGACCAACGAGCTCAGCGCGCGGCTGTCGGCCGACGGCAAGGACTTCGACGCCAGCCCGCTGCCGGCGAGCCATGTCGCCGAGTTGGTGGCCCTGATCGAGGAGGGGGTGATTTCCTCCAAGATCGCCAAGGAAGTGTTCGACCACGTCTGGAACGGCGAAGGCTCTCCACGCGAAGTCGTGGAAAAGCACGGCCTCAAGCAGGTCACCGACACCGGCGCCATCGAGAAGGCCATCGACGAGATCATCGCCGCCAACCCCGGCCAGGTCGCCGCGGTGAAGGACAAGCCGCAGGCCATCGGCTGGTTCGTCGGCCAGGTCATGAAGGCCACCGGCGGCAAGGCCAACCCGGCGGCGGTGAACGAGATCCTGAAGGCGAAGCTGGGGTTGTAATCCTTCTCGCTAGCGAGAAGGAGGGAACCCACGCACCGGAGGCGCTCTGCGCCGCAGGTTCTTGCGTGGGGGTAGAGCCAGCGGCTCGCACCGCGCCTTATCCTGCGGCTCTTCCTCCCGCTATCCCTGCGCTTCGCTCCGGGGCGGGTCCCTGCCTTCTCGCAAGCGAGAAGGGAAAACGAAAAAGGCCCCGGATCGCTCCGGGGTCTTTCCTCGTTCGGGTCGAGAGACTTACCAGGACCAGGCCTGGTCGATCACCTCGATGACGTAGCCGTCGTACATGTCGATCAGCAGGATGTTGTTGTCGACATAGACCCAGGCGCATCCCGGAGGCGCCGGCGGCAGGCCGTAGAAGTACGGGTCGATGACCCGGTAACGGAAGAAGAACGAGGGCAGGTAGTCGCCTTCGTAGTAGTGGCGGCCCCAGTAGTTGCCGGCATTGTAGTAGCCGTAGCCCGGGGCGAAGAAGAACCCGAAGCGCACGCCGTTCCAGCCACGCCACCAGCGGTGGTTGCGCCACCAGTTGCGGCTGTGACGGCTGTTCCAGTTGCGCCGCCAGCTGTCACGGCTCCAGTTGTGGTGGACCTGGTTGCGGTACTGGTTATGGCGTTCGGCGCGCGGACCGCGGTCGGGACGGCCGGGACCCTGACGGCCGGGACCATCGTTGCGGCCCGGACCCTGACGACCAGGGCCGTCGCCGCGGAAGGGGCCATCGCCACGACCGGGACCGTCGCCACGGCCCGGACCCTGACGGCCCGGACCATCGCCGCGATCGGGACGGTCACGGCCGGGGCCCGGACGGCCCGGTCCATCGCCGCGGTAGGGACGGTCGGGACGGCCGCCGTCGTAGCCGCGATCGGGGCGATTACCGCCGGGGCCTTGACGGACGGGGCCGTCGCCACGGTCGGGACGTCCGCCGCGATCGCCCTGCCACTGCCCACGGTCAGGCCGGCCGCCGGAGCGGTCGCCCTGGGGTTGGCCCTGAGGGCCGCGCGGGCCGCGATCACCCTGAGGACGCTCGCCCTGGGGACGCTCGCCCTGGGGACGTTCGCCCTGGGGACGTTCGCCTTGCGGGCGCTCGCGCTGGCCGCGGTCGCCACGATTACCGTGGTCGGCCCGTTCGCTGCGGTCGCCGGAGTCTTCGCCGCCGCGCCGGCCGTAGTCCTGCGCCCCGGCGACGGCCGGAGCGATCACGCTGCCGGCCGCCACAGCAGCCAACAGCCATTTCTTGAATGACGTGTTTTTCATCGAACTTTCCCACACCCTCTGTGCGGGGCCGGGCAAGGCGCCCGACCATCGAGGCGCACTTTCCTGTCCGCCGGATGAACCGAGCCTGAACGGTTAACTCAGGAACGAAAAAGGCCCCCGGATCGCTCCGGGGGCCTCGTTCGCAAGGGATTGGACGACTACCAGGACCAGGCGTCGGGGATGGCTTCGATGATGTAGCCGTCCCACAGGTCGACCAGCAGGATCCAGTTGTTCACATAGATCCAGGCCGTGCCCGGAGGGGCCGGGGGCAGGCCCCAGTAGTTGTAGTCGCTGACCTGGTAGCGCCAGAAGAACGACGGCAGGTAGCTGCCGGCATAGTAATGCTGATTATAATACTGGCGCGGCACGTTGTAGTAGCCGAAGCCCGGCGCGAAATAGAAGCCGACGCGGATGCCGTTCCAGCCCCGGAAGCGACGGTCATTGCGCCACCAGTTGCGCTGCGGGTGGCTGCGCCGGAAGTTGGACTGCCAGTTCGAACGGTTGAAGTTGCGCTGGATCTGGGTCTGGGCGTTGCGGCGAACGCGCTGGCGTTCGGGCGTCAGCGGACGGCGGCCGGCGGGATTGGCCTGGGGCCGCGGGTTGGGGGCAGGACGGGTCTGCGGCTGGTTGGGCCGGTTGGGCCGCACGCGATCAGGCTGGTTGGGGCGCACGCGGTCGGGCTGATTGGCGCGCACGGGGCGGTCGGGGCGGGCCGGGGTGGCGTCGACGCGACCAGGGCGGCCGGGACGGCCGGGCTCGACCCGGGCCGGGCCGTTGGCGCCGGGGCCCTTGGCGGCGGGACCGGTGGGCTGGGCGGGGCGCTCGGCGCGTTGCTTCTGGCGAGCTTCCTGGCGGGCCTTGCGGTCAGCCTGGGTTTGTTCGCGATCGCCGCCGCGGTCGGGCCCGGGCTGCGCGTCGGCGGCGATCGGGCCGGCGAGGGCCGCGGTCGCCACGGCCGCCAGAAGCGCCAATTTGAGTGGGGACAGTTTCATGATGGTTCCGATGGGTTCAGGGAAGGGACGCACCTGCACTGCGGCGTTAACGCTCCGCCGCGGCTACGGTTGCCTTGATTGAGATCGACGCCCCGTGCGGCAGGGCGCGAACGGTTTCGAACCGCAAAAGATGAAGGCCCCGCGGACCGAAATCCGCGGGGCCTACGCTCTGCTCGCCGATGCAGGGGCCTCAGTAAACGTCGAGCAGCACGTCCAGGATCAGGCCGGTGGCGACGCTGACCAGGACGAGGTCATTGTCGACATAGACCCAACGATAGCCGTAGGGCGCCGGGCGCAGGTCGTAGAAGTACGGGTCCTGCACGTAGTAGCGGCGGTAGGACTGGGGCAGGTACGACCCGCGCGCCCAGCGATGGTTGTAGTAGCGCGGATCGGGGCGGTAGTAGCCGTAGCCCGGAGCAAAGAAGTAGCCGTTGCGCCGGCCGCTGTAGCCGCGGAACTCGTCACGGCCGCGCCACCAGTCGCGCCGGCCGCGGTCCCACCGCTCCCCACCGCGCCCGCGATGATCGCGGTCGTATCCGCCACGGTGGTCGCCGCGGTCATAGCCGCCGCGCTCGTCGCCGCGCCGACCTTCGCCGCGCCCGCGATGGTCACTGCCGTAGCCGCCGCGGTGGCCGTAGTCCTGGGCCTGGGCGGCCGCGGCCGGAACGGCCAGGGACGCGACGGCGGCTGCGGCGATCAAGAGACGTTTGATCATGGCGTCACACCTTCTGCTTGGTTGACCGGTCGCCCGACCTTGGAGCGAACCATCTGACTTTCGACATGAACCGCATCTGAACATTGCGGTCAGGCGCCGGTCGGCCCATCTGCAAAGGCCCGACTTACCAAGGAGAGCCCCATGACCACCCCGATCGAGCTCTGGTTCTGGCCCACGCCGAACGGCTGGAAGATCTCGATCGCGCTGGAGGAAATGGGCCTGGCCTATGATCTGAAGCCGGTGAACATCGGGGCCGGGGAGCAGTTCTCGGCGGATTTCCTGAAGCTCAGCCCTAACGGCCGCATGCCCGCGATCGTCGATCACGGCGCTGCCGACGGCCGGCCGCTGTCGATTTTCGAATCGGGCGCGATCCTGCAACACCTGGGGCGCAAGTCCGGGAAGTTCTATCCCACCGACGAGCGCGCCCGCGCCGAGGTGGAGCAGTGGCTGTTCTGGCAGGTGGGCGGCCTGGGTCCCATGGCCGGGCAGACGCACCACTTCCGCCAGTACGCCCCGCGCATGCTGGCTGACCAGCGCCAGCTGGCCTACGGCGCGATCCGCTACACCAACGAGGCTGAGCGGCTCTACGGCGTGCTCGACCATCACCTCGAGGACGGCAGGGACTATGTGGCCGGCGACTATTCCATCGCCGACATGGCCATCTGGCCGTGGATCTACCCGCACAAGAACCAGGGCCAGAACCTGGATCACTTCCCCAGCGTGAAGGCTTGGTACGAGCGCGTCGGCGCCCGCGACGGCGTCCAGCGGGGCATGAAGGTCGGCGAGGCGCTGCGCTCAAACACCCTGAGCGACGCTGGCAAGGACGCGGAAAAGGCGCGCGCCATCCTGTTTGGCCAGCGCGACCGCAACCCCAACCGGCGGTAACCTTACCTCAACCCGGGATGAATCCGGCGGTAAGACCTGTGAAGTTTCGATTCATCAGTGTTTCGGTTGATTTAAAAGGCATGGCAGTATTCATTTCGCGTTTACAGAATAAATTCGAACACCGTTTCTCGATTAACTTTAACTTCATCCGCGAGGCGTTTTCTTTCCCCTGAGATCAATCACAAACGTCCGCCAGAACGAGCGGACGGGCTGGGGAAGAAGACCATGACCATGATCGCCGAGAAGATCGAAGACCGCATCGACGCGCTGCCGCTGCCCACGCCGGACATGTCGGGCGACGAGCTGATGAAGCTGGGCATGATGTACTCGTCGGGCCAGGGCGGCGCGCCCTGCGACCTGGTCAGCGCCCACATGCTGTTCAACCTCGCGGCGATGAAGGGCTCGGAAGAAGCCCGCCTCTACCGCAAGGAACTGAGCGCCGAGATGGAGCGCGAAGACGTGGCCGAGGCCCAGCGCGCCGCGCGCCAGTGGCTGGACCAGGGCGTCGTGGGCCTGCGCGCCTGACAATAGAGGGCGCGGCCTAGGACTTGGCGCCCGACCGTTTGCGGGCCGCCAGGCTGACCACCGTGCCGGCGGGCGGCGGCTCCTTGGCGAAGGTCGCTCCCAACAGGCGGCTGAGCTCGTCCAGCTGATAGGGCTTGGCCAGGATGGGAAACTCCGGCCCGATGGTCTCCGCGGCCTCGGCGTAGCCGGTGGCCAGGATCACGGGCAGGCCCGGCCATTGCGTCCGGATACGGCGGCCCAGTTCGATGCCGTTCAAGGCGCCGGCCATGACCACGTCGCTGAACACCAGGTCGGGTTTGAGCCCGTCTTCCAGCATGGCAAGAGCCGCCTCCGCGCCGTTCGCCACCGCCACCCGATTGCCCAGCTGCTCGAGCAACTGCGCGGCGACATCGGCGACGTCCGGATTGTCCTCCACCAGCAGAATCGAGAGGCCGGCCGGCGCCTCCGCGTGCGGGGCCACGGTCAACTCGATCGGGGAACGCTTGGCCCGCGGCAGGTAGATCGTGAACGCCGTGCCCGCGCCCAGCACGCTGCTGACCACCACCCGCCCGCCCGATTGCTGGACGAAGCCATAGACCTGGGACAGCCCCAGGCCGGTGCCCTTGTTGACCGACTTGGTGGTGAAGAAGGGATCGAACACGTGCGGCAGGATGTCAGGCGGGATCCCGGCGCCGTCGTCACGCACTTCGATGGCGACGAAATCCCCTTCGACGTCGAGCTCGGGCTCGCGGCCGGTCAGGTGCGCGTTGGAGGCGGAGACCCGCAGGGTCCCTGCGTCGGGCATGGCGTCGCGGGCGTTGACGGCCATGTTCAGCAGCGCCAGTTCCAGCTCACCGATATCGACCTCGAGCGGCCACAGGTCGGGGTCGAGATCGACCTCCACCGTGATCCGGGGAGGCAGGCCCGCGGAAAGCAGGTCCTTCAGCCCCGCCCTGCGGTCGAGCAGCGACATGGATACCGGCTGCAGGCGCTGGCGGCGGGCGAAGGAGAGCAGGTGGCGGGTCAGGTCCTGGCCGCGCTTGGACGCCTGCTCGATGGCGTCGAGCGAGGCGAGGACGCGCGGATCGTCGCCGATGCGCTTGCGCAACAGCTGGGCCTGGCCCGACACCACCATCAGCAGGTTATTGAAATCGTGGGCCACGCCGCCGGTGAGCTGGCCGATGGCCTCCATTTTCTGGGCCAGGGCCAGGCGCTCCTGCGCCTTTTGCAGCTCCAGCTGGGCGTTGCGGCGCTCGGTGATGTCGCGGGTGATCTTGGCGAAGCCGACCAACTGGCCGGTTTCGTCGCGGATGGCGTCGATGACAACGCTGGCCCAGAACAGGGTCCCGTCCTTGCGCACCCGCCAGCCGTCCGCCTCGAAGCGGCCTTCCTGGGTCGCCGTGCGCAAGGCCCGCTGGGGCCGGCCGGCGGTGCGGTCAGTCTCGGTGTAGAAGGTCGAGAAATGCCGTCCGACGATTTCCTCGGCCGAATAGCCCTTGATGCGCTGGGCGCCCGAGTTCCAGTTGGTCACGATGCCGTTGGGATCGAGCATATAGAGGGCATAGTCGATGACGCCCTCGACCAGCAGCCGGAACTGCCGCTCGCTTTGGACCAGCGCCTCCTGGGCCAGGCGCCGGTCGGAGATGTCTCGCGTGATCTTGGCGAAGCCGATGTGGCGCCCCTCGTCGTCGAATACCGGATCGACCACCACGGATGCCCAATAGCGGGCCCCGTCCTTGCGCTCGCGCCAGCCTTCGGCCTCGAAGCGCCCGACGGTCAGGGATTCCTCCAGGGCGCGGGCCGGGACACCGGTGCTGCGCTCCTCAGCCGTATAGAAGATGCTGAAGTGACGCCCGATGATCTCCTCGGCGCTGTAACCCTTGATCAGTTCCGCCCCCCGGTTCCAGTTGGTAACCAGGCCGTTCGTGTCGAGCATGTAGATGGCGTAGTCGCTGACCGCCTCGACCAGCAGACGGAAACGCTCGTCGCTGTCGGGCGAATGATTCACAGCCACGACACGGAAAACATTGACATAATTTTCACTGGAAGATTTCCCCGCATGCCGCAAACGCGGCGGCGGCGGGGTGGTTCCAGGCTAGTTCACGTAGCCGTTGCCGAGGTTGTAGCTGAAGCTAACCGGCAGGGCCTCGCGGATCGACTGGATGAACAGGCCGATCTCCGCCAGGGACGAGCGCGGCACGAACACGATGTCGAACCGGCGCAGGGGAACCGGCGTCGCGCTGGGCGAGCCCTTGGCCGCCTTGCCCAGGTCGATGGTGCGCACCATCGGCCGCCCGCCCGGACCGCGGCGAATGACCACCACCTTGCCGGTCTTGGCCGTGGGCTTCATGCCGCCGGCCATGATGACGGCCTGCAGGGCGTCGATGTCGCCCGGCATGTCGAAGACGCCAGGGGTTCCGACCTCGCCGCCGACGAAGACCTTCAGCGGTCCGGCGTTCTTCAGCGTCACTTCCACGATCGGGCGGACCAGCTGGGTGGCGTAGGCCTGGGTCAGGGTTGCGTTCAGTTCGCCAAGGGAGCGGTCCGCGGCCATGACCTGGCCGATGAGCGGCAGGGCGATGCGCCCGTCGGGGCCGACCTTTACCGTCCGCGTCAGTTCCGGAGCCGTGGGCGTGGCCACCTCGATCTCGTCGCCGGGGTAGAGCAGGTAGTCCGGTTCGTCGTCGTCCCAGGTGGCGTAAGGGATATTGGTGAACGGCGCGGGGCGCGGCTGGCGTCCGGCCGGACCCAGCGCCTGGCCCGACGAGGGCAGCACGGCGCCGGCGAGGGCGGCGCCCAGGCCAAGAAACAGAAATCGACGGCGATTATTCATGGGGCGCGAGTCGCCAAAACTGGATGTTCCTCAAGGTCGTGCCCCAATAGGTAACCACCGGTTAACGCCTCGGACCGAAACCTCTCTCTGTTAACTTTTAAGAGTCGGGTCGCGCATGCGCAGTTCTGGTCCCTGGACCGGCGGTCGACCACTCCCGCCGGGCGCCGGCGGGGTGAGGACGGTGCGCGTGCGCTATTCGGCGGGCGACATCCTCGGCCTGTTGATGCGGGACCTTGGGACCATGTTCCTGGTCTTCGCGGTGCTGTTCGTCGTCGGCGCCGGCGCGGCCATGCTGCTGCCCAAGACCTACACGGCGCGGGCGGCGCTCATCGTCGGCCTGGGCCAGGAATACATTTATCAGCCGGCGTCGGGGGAGGCGGGCCGTGGCTCGGCCCCGGATATCGAGGACATCGTTCTGTCGGAAGTCGAGATCCTCAGCAGCGAGGCCCTGCGCCGCCGCGTCGTGGCCAAGGTCGGCCTGGCGAGCTTCGATCCCAAACTGGCCGCGGCCTGGCAGGCGGGCGACGCGCGCAAGCGGATCGAGATCGAGGCCGCCGCCGCCAAGGCGCTCGGCGAGAACCTGGGCATCCACGCCCCGCCCAAGACCGGCGCCATTCGCCTGACCTACAAGAGCAAGAGCCCGGACTCCGCCGCCAAGATTCTGAATGCGCTGATCAGTGAGTACCTCGTCTATCGCAAGGAGGTGTTCCGCGACTCGTCCTCACCGGAGCTGGCCCGGCAGCGGCAGGCCTATGAGGTGCGGCTGGCCGACGCCAACCAGAAATACGACACCTTCCTGGAAGAGCATGGCATCGGTGATTTCCCGGCAGACAAGGCATCTCTCTCAACGCTCTACGGCACGATGTTGACGGAGCGCTTCATGGTCGAGGCCAAGCTTCGCGAAGCCCAGGGCCGTCTCGCCGGCCTGCAGCCCGGCCTGTCGCAGACCCCGTCCGAAATCGGGCTCCAGCGCGACATCGACATGTCCGGGCCAGCCAGGCTGACGGCGCTGCGCATCCAGCGCGAGGACCTGCTCTCCCGCTATCGCCCCGAGAGCCAGCCGGTGCGCGACATCGACGCCCAGATCGCCGAACTGCAGGGCCTGATCCAGTCAGGCGGCGCCAACGGCGATGTGGGCCGGCGCGTGGGCGCGAACCCCGTATGGCAGGCCGTCGAGCAGACGCGCATCCAGACCGAAAGTGAGATCGCCTCGCTGATTTCGCGCCGCGGCGAACTGCAGCGCCAGATCGGCGCCATCACCGCGCGCCAGCAGGAGCTGACCAGCCTTGAGGCCGAGTACAACAACCTGGCGGTCGAACGCGACGTGCTGCAGACCAATGTGAAAGCGCTGGCCACGCGGCAGGAAGAGATTCGTTCGGCCAGCGAGCTCAGCGCCGCCTCCGAGGACAACATCCGCGTTGTCGAGCGGGCCCAGACGCCGGGCTCCGGCGAGAGCCTGCGCAAGATCGCCTTCATCCTGGCCTTCCTGGTGGCCGGCTTCAGCGCGCTGTGCGTCGGCCTGCTGCGGGTGTTCCTGCGGCCGGGCTTCAGTTCCGCCGAGGTCGCCGAGCGCACCCTCGACATCCCTGTTCTGGCCACCGCGACGATGAAGTCGCGCTGACCTTTGGAGAAGGGGCGTATGCTGGCCCCTCAAGTACGCGCGGCTTACGATTCGGGCATGGTCGATCTCACCGGCGAAATGGCTGACCTGTGGGCGGCGCTCGGGCCCACGCAACCCGGCCGTGGCCGGGTGGTTCAGTTCGTCTCCGCGCGCACCGGCGAGGGGACATCCACCGTGGCGCGCGAGTTCGCCCGGGTGGCGGCGGTGCGGGCGCGCAGGCCGGCCTGGCTGATCGACGCCGACGTCTATGACCAGAACCAACTCAACGCCGTGGCCATGGAGCCGCAGCGCTTCGGGCCGGTGCAGGGGTACGCCTCTGCTTCGCCGGACGGCTCCGCCTTCTTCACCATCCATCCGCCCCTGAAGGATCCCCAGGGCAAGCCGCTGGCCGACTCACGGCTGCTGCACGCGCGGGCGGTGCTGGGTGGGCGGCTGTGGGTGACGCGCCTTCGCGCAGAGGCATTGCACATTGCACAGCGGGCCCAGTTCCTGGCCTCGGGGGCGTACTGGGAGGCGATGCGCAAGCACGCCGACTACGTGATCATCGACAGCCCCGCGGCTGACCGCTCCGACGCGGCCCTGGCGCTGGCGCCCTACTTAGACGCCACGGTGCTGGTGGTGGCCGCCGACGAGCGCGACGTGGGCGAACCGGCGGCCCTGCGCGACGCCCTGGAAGCCGCTGAAGGCTTCGTGGCCGGGATGGTCTTCAACCGCGCCGCAGACCCCGACGGCCGCAGAAATCGCGCCTGACAGGGGGTTGTCAGGGGCGGAATTCGAGATAGTCGAATTATATCAATGCGTTAGGAAATATCCGCTGAAGTCCGCTGGCCCAGCGAAAGGGCCTCGTTCACCGGCAGCACCTGGAATCCGTCCGCAAGGGCCTGATCCACAACGCGTTTCAGGGATTCAGGCGTGCAGCCCCACTGCGAGGGCTCGTCGCGCACATCGTGGCTGAAGACAATCACCCAGCCATTCCTGGCCTTGGCCTTGTCCATCCACTTCTTCACCGTGGCCTCGCCGCCGGGTCCTTCGAGTCCGACGCCGGGGAGGGCGGCGAGGTCGGCCTCGCCGGCGATCATGCCCGCGCGCACGGTGCGCAGACCCCGGAACCGGTGCCCGAGGGTTTTCTTGGCCGCTGGCGACACCTCGCCATAAGGATAGGCGAAGGTCTCGGGCGAGAGGTCGTATTCCGACAGGGTCGTGGCGTTCAGACCGACGTCGCAGACGATTACGTCGGCCTGCGAGCGGCCGCAGTCCAGATGGCTGAAGGTGTGGCAGCCGATCTCGTGGCCGGCGGCGGCCAGGGCCGTGACTTCGTCCATGCCGGCATAAGGCCCCATCGGGCTGTCGCGCCCGCACAGTCCGGCGGAGATGTAGAAGCTGCCGCGCACGCCCGCGGCCTCGAGGATCTCGGCCCCGGCGCGCACCGCCGTCAGTGGCGCATCGTCAAAGGTGACCGACAGGGTCGGGCGATCGAACGCGAACTGGGCGGGGCGGCGCTCGACGAAGCGCGACACCTTGCGGCGCAGCTTGTCGAAGACCGTCTCCGGCGGGCTGTAAACGTAATCGGCTTCGGTCATACGGCCTCGGCGTACAGGGCTGCGCGGTACAGGCGCAGCGAAAAGGCGCGGGCCTTCACCGGCACGCGCGCGGACAGGGCGATATCCTTGAACCAGCCCCGGAATGTGTTCAGGCCGGGCGTGCGCTTGAGGAAGCGCGCCGCCTTGTAGCTGGGATAGGTGCTGACGACCGCCGGATGGCGTTCCACCACGCGGGCGAAATTGTCGACCGATTGCTCATACTTGGCGGCCAGCTGCTCGACCGTGTCGAGCCCCAGGTGTGTTGCCGGGTTGTCCAGGTGGACGACGCGGAAACGCCGCGCGATGCGCATGCCCCATTCCACGTCCTCCCAGCCCCAGCCGGTGAAATCGGAGGCGAAAGCCTCGGCCTCGAAGGCGTCGCGGCGGACGAGCAGGTTGGAGGTGTAGACGTACTTCTCCGGCTGACGGGCGCGCTCGGTGTAGGAGACGCACTCGGCGCTCCGGGCCATGGCCCGGTGCACCGCGAACTCCGCCGCGTGCGAGGCCTGGTCCAGCGAAAAGCCGCCGAAAGCGACGGCCGGGTCCTCCCGGGCGACCAGGTCCGCCCAGGTCTGCAGGAAGCGGCGATGGTCGGGCCGCATGTCGGCGTCGAGGAACAGGAAGCTGCCGGCCCGCGCCTCGGCGGCCAGCCGGTTGCGGCCGCGCGATCGCCCCTCGTTGACGGCGAGGCTGACGAAGCGGGCGGGCAGGCGCGTGGCCTTGACCTGGGCGGCGACCCGCTTGGCCAATGCCTTGTCGCCGGAGCCGTCATCCAGGACCACGATCTCCACCGATCCGCCCTGGATCTCAGCTTCCTCGTCCAGGCGCGCCAGCAGCTCGCAGGGATCGTCGCGGAAGAACGGGATCAACACGGACAACGCAGGTCGCCCCCCCTTCCAGGCGGCGTTGTTGATCGCGGTTGCGGCCCCGTCGATGGGGACCTTGCGGGCAGGGGCTTTGCGGGTCACGTCGCCCACCTTGCCTGAACAGCCTTGAAGACCCGTGAAGCCGGCGCGCGAATGTTGGCGACGTCCAGCGCCAGCGCCGCGATGGCGTACACGAGCGCCCCGGCGCCGGCCTTGGCCAGCAGCTCGACGATGCCGCCGAAGGCCGGGACCGCCATGACCGCGACGGCCATCAGCCCCGTGGCGATCCCCGCCTTGAACAGCGTCTCCAGCGGGATCGGGAGGCGCACGGCGCGCTGGCCCAGGGTCCAGTAGGCCGCGGAGGCGAAGGCGTAGGTGGCCGCCGTCGACCAGGCCGCGCCGATCAGGCCGTAGCGCGGGATCAGGGTGGCGTTCAGCGCCAGATTGGCCACCACTGGCACGCAGGAGGCCAGCAGAAGCAGCCGGGTGCGATGGCCCAGCGTGAAGGCCTGCAGCAGGTAATGGGTCGCCAGGCCGCCGAAGAAGCCCGCCAGGGCGATCCAGGGCGTCACCTGGGCGGCGGCGTCGCGCAGGCCTTCGCCGACCATCACCTCGGCCAGCGGCCGGGCCACCAGCGCCAGGCCGGCGGCGGCGGGCACGGTGATCAGCAGGATGGTCGAGACCTGTTCGCGGGCGGCCTTGACCAGCGCCTCGTGGCCGCCGCGCTCCAGGGCCATGACCATGGCCGGTCCGCCCGCGGCGCCCAGCCACAGGAAGATGATGTCGAGCGTGCGGTTCGAGAGGCTGTAGGCGGCGTGATAGGCGCCGACGCTGGCCTCGTTGAGGAAGTAGGCGATCATGAAGCGGTCGCTCGACGCCAGGATCAGCGCCAGGATCATGGCCGCCGAGACCGGAAAGCCGTAGGCGGCGTAAAGCTTGAGCCGCGCCCAATCCAGCTTGCCGCCCTTGGCCGCGGCCAGCTCCTGCGGCAGGGCGAAAGGCATGCAGACCAGCGCCGCGACCATCAGGCCCAACAAGGGAGACGAGCCGCCAAGGCCGAGGAAGGCGAAGGCGGCGCCGAAGCCGAAACCGCCCGCCGATTGGGTCATGTCCAGCCGCACCGAAGCGCCCACCAGCCCGGCGGCGCGCCGCCGCTCCTGGGCGATACGCACCACGGAGCGGGCAAGGATCGCGGACAGCCCGGCCGCCGCCGCCCACTTCACGCCCGCGTCGGCCGGCCACAGCCACAGGCCGATGGCGCAGGCGGGGATGAACACGGCCGCCAGCCACAGGAAGGCGCGGTAGAGGGTGGCGAAGTGGTCCGCCAGCGACCCCTGGTCTTTCTGCGCCGCCCAGAAGCGCGCCATGGCCGCTTCCAGCCAGGTGAACAGGCAGGTGTGGACCAGCGTCATCACCGTGAAGCCCAGGGCGTACTGGCCGAACTCCTCAGGCGTCAGCAGGCGGGTGAAGACCAGGATCGAGGCGAAGCCGACGATCGCTTGCACGATGTTGGCCGGCAGATAACCCCAGACACCCTTCCAGAACATGCGGCGGCCTCAGCGCACCGCCTGCCGGTCCCCGAGCAGGCAGGGAATCGTCAGGGCCATGATGTAGAGGTCGAGCCAGGTCGACTGACGCTCGATGTATTCGATGTCCAGGGCCACGCGGCGCTTCACGTCGGCGGTCTCGTGCAACGGCCCGCGCGAGCCCTTGATGGCGGCCCAGCCGGTCATGCCCGGCTTGATGCGGTGTCGGTGGGCGTATTCCTTGATCAGCGAGGCGGTCTCTTCCTCGCCGGTCATGGTGCCCACGGCGTGAGGACGCGGACCCACCAGGCTCATCTCGCCCTTCAGGACATTAATCAACTGGGGCAGTTCATCGAGGCTGGACAGGCGCAGGAAGCGGCCCACGCGGGTCACGCGCGGATCGTCGGTCTCGACCTGACGCACCTGCAACTTGCCGATCGAGGTCGGGCCCGAGGCGGTCTCGACGCGCATGGTGCGGAATTTCCAGACGCGGAATTCCTCATTGTTGAAGCCCTGGCGGACCTGGCGGAAGAACACCGGGCCGGGGCTGGAGAGCTTCACCAGCAGGGCGATCACGCCCATGACGGGGGCCAGCAGCAGCAGGGCCAGCGAGCCGACGGCGATGTCCTGCACGCGCTTCATGAAGGCCTTGCGGTCGTCCTCGGAGTGCCCCGAGACGCGCGCCAGCGGCGCATCGGCCAGGCGCGTCAGGGCCGCATCGCGGTCCTCCTCGGATTCCAGGTCGACCAGCAGCGACAGTTCGTTGGGCAGGGCGCGCAGGCGGTCGGTCAGCTCGCGCACCCGCGTCTTGGCCGAGGGATCCAGCGCCACGACGACGCGATCCACGAAGGGCATGACCCGGTGGGTCATCAGGGCGGCGGTGTCGCCCAGCACCGGCACGCCCGCGACGCTCTCGGGATTGCGGCTCAGGCGATCGTCGAAGATGCCGATGACATTGACGTCGCGGCGCGCCATGGCGGCCTTGATCAGGCGCTCGGCGTGGCGCGTCGCGCCCACCACCACAACATTGGGCGTCAGACGGCCGTTGCGGCGCCAGGCGCGGACGGTCGCCCACCACCAGACGTGCAGCATGTGGACGGTCATGAACGACAGGGCCAGCCAGATGGTCAGGCCGAGCAGGGCATGGCCGCCGCCGCCGGTGACCAGGTCAACGGCCAGGCCGCTTGCGCCGCCCAGGCCAAAGGCGGCGGCCAGCTTGACGAGGTGCGCCGCCAGCCGCTCGTTGCGGCCGAAACTGTAGAGCCCGAAGGCGGTGAGCGCCCAGATCGCCACGCCGGTGGCGGTGGCGAGCGGCAATAGCGCGCCGAGCGGCGCGGCCAGCAGCGGGCCGGCGACCGCCGCCGCGGCGGTGGTCAGCGCCAGGGCGATCATCACGCTGGTGTCGGCGGCGGAGAAGAAGCGGACCGCCAGGCGGCCTGCGTTCCTGGCCCGCGATGACACAAGCGTCTGGGGCCGCAGCGGTCCGCGGCGGTTTTCCGGGGCCGGCGGCGCGGGCGTGAACCCACGCGCGGCGTCGGCCGCGAGGGCCTGCAGGCCTGCGGCGTCACGCGGCGCGGCGTTGTCGCGATTAAGGCGGGAAGCGGCTGGCATCGGTCTCGCGCTGAAACAGAGGCCTATCCTGCTGCAAACCCCGTGCAATTCACGTTAACGGCGCGCCCGTCCGTTGCGTCGCGTTTCTGAACAGGCTATCCGGACCGCCGCCGGGAGACGTGGCCGAGTGGCTTAAGGCAACGGTTTGCTAAATCGTCATACCTCTAAAGGGTATCGTGAGTTCGAATCTCACCGTCTCCGGGCCTTCCTGTCCTAGCCGCTGGAACGGGGGTTCACCGTCGGCATGACCCCCTTCGACTATACCTCCGTCCTGTCCTCCATCATCGTCGGCCTGGCGCTGACCGACATCCTGGTCAGCGTGCATCGCCTGCTGCGCGCCGGCCCCAAGGTGAAGTGGGACTGGGCCGCGCCGGTGGCGGCCCTGTTGGTAACCCTGACCCTGATCCAGATCTGGTGGCTGCTCTACCGCCCCACAGACGCGGGCATGACGATCGGCCAGTTCCTGCCGCTCCTGGTCGAGCTGGTGCTGCTGTTCCTGCTGGCGTCGGCGGCCCTCCCGGATGAGGTCCCCGCCGAAGGGGTCGATCTGAAGGCCTACTACGATCGCAACCGGCCCTATTTCTGGGCCCTGTTCACCGCCGCCCTGGCCTGGACCATGGTGATGCAGGCGATCGAAGAGTTTCCGGCCGGCGGCTCGTTGGTGAGCCTGCTGATCGGCCGTTCGGCAGACCTGGCCGCCCTGGCTGTGTTCGCCTCGATGATCTTCATCCGCCAGCGCTGGTGGCACGTCATCGGCTTCCTGCTGCTCGCCGTCGGGCCGGTGGGCTGGCTCTCACGTTCGCTCTAGCGCCGCTGACCGCGCAACACCTCCGCAGCGTCCTGGTGCCGCGCCTCAAGCCGCGCGGCCCACTCCTCAATCCGTGGATGAGCGCGAAGAATCTCGCCTTGGCGCGCCTCGAGCATGGCGGCCGCTTCTCGAAGCGCGGGCCAGTCAATGAGAAACTCTAGCCCTGCGCTGAAGCGCGGGAACGCCGCGGCGTGGGCAAAGGCCTTTTCCAGCGCCACCACATCCTCGAAATCGGCCAGGCGGGCGAGGATTTCACGCAGAGCCGCTGCATCGAGGTCTCGCTCGAACAGGGCCCAGCGCGCGGCCTGGGCTTCGTCCCTCCGGCCTTGCGCTTCCAGGACGGCGATGTGAATTCGCTCCCAAGCCGGTTCGGGGCGGGCGAGCGCTGCTCCCTTGGGCTGGGCGGCGGCCAGGGCGGCGCGCGCGTCGTCGACACGGCCCGCCGCCAGCAGGCGCACCGCTATTTCCGCACCGACTTCGGGCAATCGTCGCTGCGCCGGTGTGAAGGCCTCGGTCCATGTCTCGACGTCGCCGGCGAGGTCGGCCAGGCGCGTAAGCACCGGCCGCATCGCGGCGGTCGCGGCGTTCGGCGCTGCCTTCACCAACGACAGAACAGCCTTGGCCAGATCCCGGTCAACAGCGTCAGCGGCGTGCAGCCAGCGGCTCCAGTCGCCGGGTCTGGCGATGATGGCGTCGGACAGGGCAAGCGCTGCCGCGCCTTCGCCGGCCTGGTGCGCCGCCGCCGACAGGGCCGCCAGTTCGGGGCCCGCCTCCTCGAAAACAAGTTGCAGTTCGCCCTTGGGATCCTTCACCCGTCCAACCAGTCCCCGATAAAGCGAGACCCAGCCGATCAGCCGGTCAAGCGCCAGCCGGGCATCCAGCGCGCCCAGGCGCTCGACGATCATGGCGCGCAGGCTGACCAGGTCGCGGACCAGGGTGGGGCGCTTGCGCCACGAAACGCGCGCGCGGCTCGCGGCGATCATGATCAGGCGCTTGTCGATTTCCGCGGCCAGGTCCGCCGCTCCGGCCTCGGCGGCCAGCTCCATTTTCAGCCGCCGCTTCCAGATGGGGTCGTCGTCGGCCATCTCGACGAGCATCTCGGCCAAGCGGTCCGCGCCGAAGCGCGCCAGGTTCGCGGATGTCAGTCGCTTGAGGCCGGCCGGCCGTTTGCTCATGGCAGGCAGGCCGCGGGCTTCAGTGGCCGGCGACCAGGGCGTTGGTGACCATGTCGCCGTTCACGGCCCGGTCGCGCCAGGTCGCGCCCAGGCGCACCTTGGGGAAAGCCTTGCAGTACGAGAGCAGACCCTGTTTCAGGCACAGCTTGCCGCCCTTGATCTTCCAGGTTCCACGCTCGCGATTACCCTTGCGGCCCTGGGCGGTAAAGCTGTGGTCGGCATTTAGCCAGAGCTTGGCCTTGCGGCCGTCCGGATGGGTCGAGACGATTGTGTTGCCAAACGCGGGCGCGAGATCGCCTTCGGTAACGGCGACGGCCGAGGTGGCGGTGAACAGGACGATCGCGGCGAGGGCGGCTTGGAGCTTCATGCCGGGCTTAACGCGCCAGACGAAAAATCGTCAGGCATCCTCGACCCGGTAATGGATCGGCTTGAAGGCGTAGTTGTTGGATTGCAGCGCCGAACAGGCGGTCAGCGCCACGATCAGATCCATCTCGGCTTCGAACAGGATATGGTCGCCCGCCTTCGAAAGGGGCGGCTCGACCTTCAGTTCGCCTGAGCCGCCATCGACGGTGACATTCATGAACACATTGAAGGCGGTGGGAATCTGGTCCTCGTCTATGCCGAAGGGCTTCAGCGCCTCGGCCAGGTTGCCGAAGCAGCCGCGGTGCGGGTGCTCGTCGCCGTAGATGATGCGGAAGGTGTCCTTCGAGCACGGCGTGAGCAGGAAGTCGTGGCGCCCGACCGTATCCTCAACGATGCGCAACATGACGTTGGAGCGGTTGGAATAGAGGGGATCGCCGGTCGTCAGGAACAGCCTGGACGCATAGTCCAGCGTGCGCCCCGACGAGATCACCTCGCCCGTGTCCTGGGCGTTGAACGCCAGCAGGTCGGAGACCTGTTCGCCCTGCGGATCGACCACGCGCAGGCGTTGACCGCGGCCCAGGCGAAACGCTTGGCCCGTGCGCGGTGCGATCTCAGTCAGGTTCATCGCCAAATCCTTTGGGAGCAGCGCGGGGCTTGGCGTGGAAGGGGCATTTCCAGTCCGAGCCGACGGCGCGGCCGGAGTACTGGCGCGCCTCGGAGGTCTCACCGAACCGCGACAGCATCGGGTTGGGTGAACCGGCCATGGCCACGTCGCGGCCGATGATGGATTCGCGCAAGCCCTCATAGCGACCGTCGGCGCGCAGTTGCTCGAACTGGTCGTGCGGATTGAAGACCAGCACCGGGGCCTCGAAGCGACGGGCCGGACGGCTGGCCTTGGGGTGCAGGCCGACGATGAAGAAGGCCTCGCCACCGAAGCTCAGCGAGAAATGGGGATCGTCCGCGTCCTCGCTGACCCGCGGGTCATAGGGTTGGCCCAGCCAGCCGTCCTTGTCGGAGAGGGACTGAACACGCTCCCACAGAGCCTGTTCGAAGGCCTGCTCCGATCTCGGCGGCTCGCCTTCGAAGATGACCGCCAGGCTCTGGAAGGGGCCGGGCTCGGCGCGATAGGCGGCGGCGAAATCCAGAAGAGCGGCGTAGATCCTGAGGTCGTCCCAGGCGGAGGTCATTTCTCGCGCGACGAGCGTGCGGATCGATCCGCGCGCAAGCGCCGACTTGGCGCCAACACAGGGAAAGTCCCGCGCGCGGACGAAGGCGCGGAAGCGCTCCTCAAGCCCGACGGGGTCAGAATTGGCGGCGGTTTGTGAACGGCGATCATGCTGCATGGGAGACCCGAACAGCCGGCGCGACTTTCCGTTCCAAAATCAGCTCTTTAAGCGCAAGGCCCAGGCGCCGCATGGACCGCGCCTTGTCGGCCCAGCTCAGCGCGATGACTGGCCCCAGGTCGGTCTTGTTGACGTCGACGATGTAGATGCGCCCATCGGTCCGGTCGCGCAGGATGTCGAGCCCGCCCCAGTCGAGCCCCATGCGAGCGTTGAAGCGGGTAATCAGCGCAAGCTCGGCCGCCGAGAACAGGCTGTCGGGCGTCTCCAGGGTCGCCCGGCGGGTATGGATGGCGAAGCTCTCGCCCGCGGCCTTGCGCTTGTGCACCACAAATACCGGCGCGCCGCCGACGCAAACCGTGCGCAGGTCGTGGTTGAAGCCGCCCGCCTCGGTATCGACCAGCCGCTGGTAGACGAAACCGTCGCGGGGCAGGGCCGGGGCGTGCAGGACGCGGCCGTCGTGCACGCCGTTCTTGTCGGACTTCTCGACGATCGACCCATCCGCAGCAGTGGGGTCGAGCGCCAGCGGGTAGCCGAACACTTCCTCAAATACCCTGGCGACGTGGGTCTTGGACACGTCGGTGCAATTGAAGTTGATCGCCGGCAGGCCTGGAGGCGGCGTCGCACGTCCCCGGGTCACATCATCGAAATAGAAGGCGGCGTCAGCCTCCTCCGGGTTCCGGGCCGCGGCGATCCCGCCCCACAGGGCGGCGCCGCGGATCATGTACCAGGGCCGCGGCCTGTCGGGTGCGAACCACAGCTTGAGCCGGGAAGGCGAGGTCAGGCGCGCCGCCACGGCGGCGACAGCCGTCATGCCCAGATAGGGTATCCAGGTCAGGATCTCGCTGATCACCGGCCAATCGAACCTAAGCCGCACGTCCGTCTTGCGAATGTGCAGACGCCCTTCGGTCCAGGCGAAGTCGGATAGCCAACCGGGGCCCAGCGCGGGGGCCGAAGCGCTGCTGCCAAGGTCCATGGCTTGCTTAATGGGGCCCGCGCCCGTGAGTTCCGCCAGGGGAACTTCAGGCGCGTCGTTTGGAGACGGGAAAGGTCTGGGGCTCACGTTAACCTGGACCTGTCAGCGCTGGACACGATTGGAGTCCAGTGTCTGACTGGAGAATCCCCTGCCTGCGGGGCCGAGGAACCACGAGTAGATGACGTCCAACCGAAGCGGTCATATCCGTCTCAATTCCCATCCCGGAGGCGGCGCGGCCACGCGCTTCCCGATCCACTGGGGAGCTTCTACGGCCGCCGAGCGCGGTCCGATCATCGGCACGGTCAATGCCGGGCAGGATCGTAACGCCATCGGCGCCCACGGTGGAGCTTATTCGCTCTACCGGGCCCTGGCGATCTCGTCGGGCGCGATGAGCGGGATCACCCGGCCGGACCTTCACAACACCTACCCCACCAACGAAATCGGCCCCCACAAACAGTGGTGCGACCCGGCCAAGATCGTCTCGCTCGACCCGTGGGGCCACCGGGTGGCCCAGGACTTCGGGAACCTGATCGCCGAGGGCGTCGATATCCGCCCTACCATCGCGGTGACCAGGGCCCGCCTCAGCCTTGGCGAAATTGCCCAGGCCATCGAGGCTGGGCGGCTGAAGATCGACGGCGAGGTGGTGCATGAGTCGGGCGATGTGGCGGTGACCAAGGTCGCCATCGACCCGGTCTGGTACCTGCGCGGCATGGCGGACCGTTTTGGCGTCACCGAGACCCAGCTGCGCCGCACCCTGTTCGAGGAAACCGGCGGCATGTATGCCGACCTGGTCACCCGGCCCGACATGAAGGTGTTCCTGCCGCCGATCGGGGGCCACACCCTCTACATCTTCGGCGATCCGGCCTTCATCGGCGACAAGTCCAAACGCCTGACCTGCCGGGTCCACGACGAGTGCAACGGCTCGGACGTGTTCGGCTCCGACATCTGTACCTGCCGGCCGTACCTGACCCACGGCATCGAGGAGTGCGTGCGCGAGGCGCAGTCGGGCGGCGCGGGCCTGATCGTCTACAACCGCAAGGAAGGCCGGGCGTTGGGCGAGGTGACCAAGTTCCTGGTCTACAACGCCCGCAAGCGTCAGCCCGGCGGCGACCAGGCCTCGACCTATTTCGAGCGCACGGAATGCGTCGCCGGCGTGCAGGACGCGCGCTTCCAGCAGCTCATGCCCGATGTGATCCACTGGCTCGGCATCGAGCGCATCGATCGCTTCGTCTCCATGTCCAACATGAAGTTCGACGCCCTGACGGCGGGCGGCATTGAAATCCTGGAACGCGTGCCTATCCCCGCCGACCTCATCCCCGATGACGCTTCGGTGGAGATGGAGGCCAAGAAGGCGGCGGGTTATTTCACACCCGAAGCGCCGCCGACGGCGGAGCAGCTGAAGAAGGTCAAGGGCCGCGATCTTGACAAGTTCTGAGGGCGGGAAGGCCGCCATGGCCTTGATGTGCGCCGCCGCCGTGCGCGAGCGGGCCCACGAAATGCTGGCCCTGGGCGAGGCCGGAAAGCTGGCGCACTGGAGCGTTCACCGCGATCGCCTGCCGGCCTGCGCCGCCTACGTCGCCGAAGTGGTGCGCGACCAGTATCCGGACCTGCAGGTGCCCTTCCACGCCCGCTGGCGTCACTTCGTCAGCGGCGGCCGCGACCTGTGGGCGGAGGCCATCGCCACGCGCTATTGGCCGGACGCGGAATCCCGCGCGCGCGCCGCCTTCGACCTGGCCATCACCTCGGTGCTGCTGGACGCGGGATCGGGGCCGGACTGGAGCTATGAAGACCCCGTCACGGGGATGGTCTCGGCGCGCTCCGAAGGCCTGGCCGTGGCCAGCTTCCGCATGTTCGAGGCGGGCGCCTTTTCCGCCGATCCGGAAGATGCATTTCGCGCCGACGCCTCGGTGTTGTCAGCCCTGACCGCCGAGGACCTCGCCGCCGGTTTCCAGGCCAGCGAGAGCAATCCGCTGGTCGGCCTCGAGGGCCGCGCCGCCCTGCTGCGTCGCCTGGGCGACCAGTGCGCCGCGCGGCCGGACCTGTTCGCGCTGGAGGACAAGCTGCGGCCCGGCGGCCTTTTCGACCTGCTGGCCCAGCGCTGCCATCCCGGCGCCGTGGCGGCGCCGTTGATTCTCGACGTCGTGCTGGAAGGCCTGGGTCCGATCTGGGAAGGACGTCCGGTCCTGCACGGCGTGGCCTTGGGCGACTGCTGGCCGCATCCGGCCATGGACGGCGACGGTCACGTGCCGCTGCACAAGCTCTCCCAGTGGCTCAGCTACTCGCTGGTCGAGCCGCTGGAGGCGGCCGGGGTAGAGGTCATCGACCTCGACGGCCTCACCGGCCTGGCGGAGTACCGCAACGGTGGCCTGTTCGTCGACCGTGGCGTGCTCGAACTCAAAACGCCTGCGGACATCGACAAGGCTTGGCCGGTGGACAGCCCGCTGGTCGTTGAATGGCGCGCCATGACCGTGGCCCTGCTGGATGAGATCGCGCCCCTGGTGCGCGAAGCCCTGGACGTGGACGCGAAAGACCTGCCGCTGGCCAGCGTGCTGGAGGGTGGCACCTGGGCGGCCGGGCGGCGCGCCGCGGCCCAGGCGCGCGAGGGCGGCGGACCGCCCTTGAAAATCATCAGCGACGGGACGGTGTTTTGATGGGCGGCAAATCGATCAAGGGCGTCACCGTCGTCGCGCACCCGCTGGTGCAGCACAAGCTGACCATCATGCGCCGCAAGGAGACCTCGACGGCCTCGTTCCGGGAACTGTTGCGCGAGATATCGACCCTGCTTTGCTACGAGGTGACCCGCGACCTGCCGCTGGAGCCGGTGGCTATCGAAACGCCGGTGGCTAGCACGCAAGGGGTGCGGCTGGAGGGCAAGAAGCTGGTGCTGGCGCCCATCTTGCGCGCCGGCATGGGCCTGCTGGACGGCATGCTGGAGCTGATCCCGGCGGCGCGGGTCGCCCACATCGGCCTCTACCGCGACCCGGAGACGCTGACGGCGATCGAATATTACTTCAAGGCGCCCGAGGACATCGCCGATCGCCTGGTCATCGTCATCGACCCCATGCTGGCCACGGCCAACACCGCCGTCGCCGCCATCGACCGGCTGAAGGAGCGCGGGGTGACCAAGCTGCGCTTCGTCTGCCTCGTCGCCTCGCCCGAGGGCATCGAGCGGCTGAAGGCGCATCATCCCGAGGTGCCGGTCTGGACGGCCTCCATCGACGAACGGCTTAACGAGCACGGCTACATCGTGCCGGGCCTGGGCGACGCCGGCGACCGGCTCTACGGCACCCGCTAGGTCACCTTGTCGGCCCACACCAGGTAGCGCATCGGTCCGCGGAAATGGCCGTCGAGAGGCCAGCAGGTAGCCAGCACCAGCTGCGAGCCCGAGGCGTGCGGATCGATGCGCGAGCGGTCCCAGCGCGCGATGGTCATGTGACTGACGCGGAACTTCACCCGCCGGCCGTCGTCGCGCACCACGTCGATCTCGTCGCCCTCACGCACGTCCTTGAGGAAGGCCAGGTGCGTGTCGCGGTGCCCGGCGATGACGGTGACCCCCTGGGCCCCCGCCCGGGGCGTGCCGTTCAGCTGGGCCGGCCCGAAGGCCAGGGCCTGGCCGCTTGCCCCTGAGAGAACGATGGCGCGGCGGCGCAGGCGGGGGACCTCCACCCGCGCCACCGGCCAGGTGTCCGCCCACGACCACGGCTTGTGGGGACGGCCCGTCGCTACGGTCTGCTCGAAGGCGCGGTCGAGCAGCACCTGGGCCAGCCCGGCCTTGGCGTGGATCCACACGCCCTGGCCCACCAGCCACAGCCCCGCCGCCGAAATGACGGCGGCGAGGCCGGGCCGCAGGTAGCGCGGCATGCCCCTCATGCCGCGCGCCGAGGCGGGAAACGCTTCCACTGCAGGGCGAAGACGAGAGCGGCCAGCAGCCACAGGCCCGCGCCCAGCATGATCTTCTCCTCGGCGTCTGTGCCGGTCTGCGGCAGGTCCATGCCGGCTTCGAGGTCGTTGGCGCCGGCGTTGGCGGGGCGCTCCAGCGCGGTCTCCGGGCCAAAGAGGCCGTCGAACTCCCAGCCGTGCGGCAGGGCGATCGGCAGTTCCTCCAGCTTCAGCGGCGCGCCCTTGGGGCGGACCGGCGTGCGGTCGATGGCGACCAGGCTGGTCTGGTCGGTGACCAGGTGGTGCTCGAGGCCCAGCTTCAGCACCGCGGCGTCGGCATCCTGCTCACTCATCTGGCCGAGCGTGCGGGCGACCTCTGCATCGGTCACCTTGCGGCGCGCCCACAGCTTGGAGACGCCCTTGCCCGGCTGGGCGTCACGCAGGTTCAGCTCGACCCGCCAGGGCCGGCCGTTGATCATCCCGGTCAGGGTGACCGTTCCGTTCAGGCTCTTCACGCGGGCCGCCACCATCACCGGATCGCCGCGATAGAGGTCGGGCAGGGCGGCGGGTGTGGCGTCGGCCTCGACCGAGAAGCGCACCGCCAGGTCGGTAGCGACGGGGCTCTCCAGCTTGTTGAACAGTTCCTTCATCCGCTCCTCGACCTCGCCGGTCGAGCCGATGTGAGTGAAGGTCCCGCGCCCGATCTCGGACAGCCGCGTCATCAGGTAGGTGTTGGGCGCCGAGCCGATGCCGACCATGAAGGCGCGCGAACGGCCACGATGGGCGCCCAGGGTGTCCATCATCTCCTGCTCGTTGCCGATTTCGCCGTCGGTCAGGAAGATGATCTGGCGCACGAAGCGGCTGTCGCCGGCGTTGGGATCGACGAGTGCGGCCTTCAGCGCGGGCAGCATCTCGGTGCCGCCGGCAGCCTCGAGCCCGCGTACGAAACCCTGGGCGTGGGCCACGTTGGCGGCGGTCGCCTGCACCGCGCCGTTCTCGAACAGCACGCTCAGCGTGTCGTCGAAACGCACCACGTTGAAGCGGTCGCCGGGCTTCAGGCGCGACAGGCCGTAGATCAGGCTGGCCTTGGCCTGGTCCATGGACTCGCCGCCCATGGAGCCGGAGTTGTCGATGACGAAGATCACCTCGCGCGGCTGCGCCGGCGGGGGCGCCGCCGAAACCGGCGGGGTGACGAAGGCCAGCACATAGTCGTGGCCGGCGACCCGCTCGCTGAACAGGCTGGCCGTGGGCGCGGCGGCCGGGGCGGCGCGCCAGTCGAGTTCGAAGTCGCGATTGGCCTCCACCGGCCCCTGCAGCACGATGCGGCGGCCGTTGCGGCCCTCGTCGGTGATGCTGACCCGGTGATAGGCGCTCGACACGTCGGCCAGGGCGAAGCCCGGCTGCAGCGACACCGAGATGGTGGTCGGGTTGATCGGGGTGTGGGTGCGCGGATCCAGTACGGGCGGGGTGATGCGCGCCGCGTCCGGCACCGGACTGGAGCCGTCGGCGCGAGTGTCGGGATTATACCGGGGCCCGATGACCAGGGGCAGGCGGAACTGGAAGGCGTCCGCCGTCTGGCGCACCGGCTCCTGGTATTCGATCTGGATCAGCACCGTCTGGCCGGGACCGACGTTGGCCACCGAGGTGGTGAACACGTTGGGCCGCTCCTGCTCGACCAGGCCGGCGGCCTGGCCCTGGTCGCGGGCGGTCTCATAGGTTTCGCGCGCCTCCTTCTTCTCCATGATCTCGCCGACGATCACCCGGCCGCCGACCACCATCTTCAGGGTGTCCACCGCGCCGTCGGCGCCCATCGGATAGACGTACCGGGCCTCCACCCAGCCGCGGGTGGTGTTGCGGAAGGCCTGGGTCACCCGCACCCGCGCCGTCGGGCCGCTGATGGTCACGTCGTAGTCGGCGCCCAGCCTGACGGCTTCGACGTAGGCGCCGGTCGTCCCGTCGCGCAGCAGCAGCGAGCCGGTCTGCATGGCCTCCGGCGCGACGGCGCGATGCTCCGGGGCTCCCGGGTCTGCCAGGGCCAGGCCCGCGGTCATGGCGATGGCCAGGAGCAGCAGAAATCCGGTCAGGATCATCTGGGCGGCGAGCGCGGCCCGGCGCGGGGCAGGGCGGGCGAGGGTGGATTTCCTGGAGGCGGTCATGGCGTGAGGGTCCGAAGACGGGGTTTGCGACGAACACCGTTCTCGCCCCGCCTCCGCGCGCCCGCGACGGTGATATCCCGCGTCGTTCCGCCGCCATCCGCACGCCTGCACAATGGGGTGGCGCGCAACCGGAGGATTTGTGATGAAATGTGCGGATTCGGAGGGAAATTTGCGGTGACCGTGGGGACCGACGGCCTGCTATCGAACGAGCACAGCCGGCGCGTGGCCGCCCGGTTGCGCGAGGAGCTCGCGCGCCGGCGCATGTCCCGCGAGCGGCTGGCCGCCGAGGCCAAGATCAGCCTGTCGACCCTGGAGAAGGCCCTGACCGGTCAGCGCCCCTTCACCCTGGCGACCACCATCCGCCTCGAGCAGGCGCTGGGCCTGCAGCTGCGCGCGCCTGAACAGGCGCCGCCGCCGGCCCAAGAGCGCAACCTCGCGCCGGTCTGGCTGGGCTCCTACTCACGGCAGGCCGTGAAGCGCCTGGAGGGCGAGTACCTGACGCTGCGGCCTTCGTTCCAGGACGCCAGGACGGTCTACGCCTACCGCACCGTCATCGCCTGGGACGACGCCCAGGCCTGCCTGACCTTCCACGAGAGCGACCGCATGGACGGCGCCTTCACCCAGTCGGGACACGTCTCCTTCCCCATCGAGTCCGGCCACATCTACCTGGTGACCAACTACGAGGGGCAGTTCCGGATGGTCGTGCTCAGCCGTCCGACGATCCAGGGCGACATGTTCGGCCTGCTGTCGACGCTGAAGGTGGGGATGGGATCGAACCTGACGCCGGCGTCGGCGCCCATCGCCTTCATCCCCTTCTCCCGCGCACCCGATCCGGAGTTCGGCCGACTGGAGGAGGGGCGCGAGAAATACGCCGCCTATCGCGCCCATATCGACCGCATAATGAGCCAGGGCTACGCCGAGTTCGTCTTCGACTAGAGCGTCTCGTAGCCGAACGCCTCGAACTCATCGGCGAAGGCCTTGTTGATCGTGTCCAGCTGGGCGCGGCTGAAGAAATCACGCGGATCGTAGCGGTTGGACATCTGGCCGGGCTTGGCCATGGGCAAGGCGGGTGCGTCCTTCACGCCCAGGCCGCGGACGAACGCCTCGAAGTCCTCGACAAGGTGCTCGTAGCGCAGGCGCGTTCCTTTGATGGTTCCGTCGGGACGTTTGTAGAGGTCGATGTTGCGCACGCTCTTGAAGCCCTTGGGCGAGACCACCTCGGCGGCGGCCTGCTTCAGCTGGTCGGGCGTGGCGGTCATGCCGCCGCCCTTCTTGTAGCCCTCGAAGGTCTTCAGGTGGTTGGCGCGGGAGAGCAGCTTGGCGTAGGGGTTACGCTCCACGAAAACCATCGGCATGTCAGCGGCTTCCGGCACGATCCGGATGAGCTCCGTGAGCGCGATGTGGGCCCCGAACTTGGTGTCGGGATGCTTCACGTCGTTCAGCTTCTCCGGCGTGGCCGCCAGGATCTGCTGGATGTAGCGTTCCTCCTCCGCCGGCTTGGCGAAGTTGCGTGGCCGCCCGCCCATTTCCAGCCGCGTGCGTTCGTCGCGCTGGGTGATGGGGCTGACGATGTCGTCCGGCCCGCAGATCGTCGAAAGCGCCATCTGCACCGAGGTGCCGGCCACCTTGCGACCCTTGATGAAGACGAAGTTGTGCAGGCGCGACAGGATCATGGCGGGGTTTGAGCCCAAACCGACGCGAAGGGCAACGGGCTTGCGGTCGGGCCGCGCCGGACCTAATCGCCGTTCATGGCCCTGGACATCGAAACCCGCGATCAGCTGATCGACACCATCCGCCGCTTCGTCGCCGAGCGCCTGCGCCCGCTGGAGGGCAAGGTCGCCGACGACGACGCCGTGCCCCAGTCGATCGTCGACGAGATGCGGGAGATGGGCCTGTTCGGCCTCAGCATCGATCCGGAATACGGCGGGCTGGGCCTGAACATGGAGGAGGAGTGCCTGGTCGCCATCGAGCTGGGCCGCACCTCTCCGGCCTTCCGCTCGGTGTTCGGCACCAATGTCGGCATCGGCAGCCAGGGCCTGGTCATGTTCGGGACCGAGGAACAGAAGCAGCGGTTCCTGCCGACCATCGCCACCGGCGAACTGATCACCTCCTTCGCCCTGACCGAGCCCGAGGCCGGGTCCGACAGCGCCGCGGTGCAGACCCGCGCCCGCCGCGACGGGGACGACTACGTCCTCAATGGCGCCAAGCGCTTCATAACCAATGCCGACAAGGCGGGCCTCTTCACTGTCATGGCCCGCACCGACCCCGACAAGCCCGGGGCCAAGGGCGTTTCGGCCTTCCTGGTGGCGGCGGATTCGCCCGGCCTTTCCATCGGCAAGCCCGAGCAGAAGATGGGCCAGCACGGCGCCCACGTCTGCGACGTGATCTTCGAGGACGTGCGCGTGCCCGCAGCCAACCGCATCGGCGCGGAAGGCGAGGGGTTCAAGGTGGCCATGCAGGTGCTGGACCGTGGCCGCCTGCACATCTCGGCGGTCTGCGTGGGCGTGGCCGAACGACTGATCGAGGACTGCTGCCGCTATGCGCTCGACCGCAAGCAATTCGGCAAGCCCATCGCCGAGTTCCAGCTGGTCCAGGCCATGATCGCCGACAGCCGCACCGAGACCATGGCGGCCAGGGCGCTGGTCATGGAGACCGCCAAACTGCGCGACACCGGCGCCAGCACGACGCTGGAGGCGGCCGCGACCAAGTACTTCGCCTCCGAGATGGTCGGGCGGGTGGCGGACCGGGCGGTGCAGATCTTCGGCGGGGCCGGCTACATCGCCGACTACGGCATCGAGCGCCTGTACCGCGACGTGCGGCTGTTCCGCATCTACGAGGGCTCCTCGCAGATCCAGCAGCTGATCATTGCCCGCGAGACCCTGAAGGACTACGCGCCGAACTAGGCGTCGTAGATCCCGAACGGCACGACCTTGTTTTGCAGGTCATGGCCGATGTCGGCCTCGCCCAGGTAGTCCACGTTGGCGCGCGTGCACCAGTAGCGCAGCACCTCTTCCGGCGACTTGCCGAAGTCCGAGGTCGGATTGGGTTGGGTGGTCCAGCGGCCGAGGCGGAAGCCGGCCACTTTTCGCATGTCCAGGTTGCTGGTGATGTGGAACAGGGCCCGGTCGATTCGGTACATGTATTCCGAGACTTCCTCGAGCATCACGATGTGGTCTGTCAGATCCGGTTGCCACGGCGTGCCGACGATGGAGGACAGCATCATGATGTTGAAGGCCGCGGTCGGCGCATCGCCGTCGACCGATGGATCGAGCGCAGCGGGGTCCTTGTCGACCAGCCAGCGCAGGCCGCGCTCAGCCGACTCCGGCGCGCCGTAGCCCAGAGCGTCGTGCGGCATCGGCCCGTGGAACAGGTTCGAAAATCCCTGGCCATAGAGCGCCGCCAGCATCGCGCCGGTGTCGGAATAGCCGAGGTAGTCCTTGTTCCGCGCCGGCGCGCCCAGCTGCTGCACCACCGTCTCGATGATACGCCCCGACCCATAGCCGCCGCGCCCGAACCACACGGCGTCGATCGACGGATCGTTGGCGGCAGCCACGAACGCCTCGGCGCGCGCCGCGTCGGAGCCGGCGAAATGGCCATCGAGCTCGAAGGCCTGGGGCGAAAACTCAAATTGCGGCGTGTCGAGGGAGTAGAGCCGTGCAGCCATTTCCTGCGTCATGGAGACGATGCGCGGGTCCAGTGGCGACGACGTGCCCACAACGGCGATGCGTTTGCTCATGGAAATGTCGCCCCCGGACCGCTATCAGGCCGCTTCGCCTTATAGCGTCGGCAAATGACTCGAAACAAAGCGTACTTTTTCTGCGGCGTCGGCGGCAGCGGCATGCTGCCCCTCGCGATGATCATCAAGGGCCGCGGCAACTCGGTCGAAGGTTCGGACAGAGCCCTCGATCAAGGCCGCACGCCGGAGAAGTTCGACTGGCTGCGCTCGCACGGCGTCGCCCTGCACGGCCAGGACGGGTCGGGGATCACCTCGGCCGACCAGACCCTGGTGATCTCCGGCGCGGTCGAGGAGACCATCCCCGACGTGCAGGCGGCCAGGCGCGTCGGCGCCTCCATCGTCACCCGCCCGCAGCTGCTGGCCGAGATCTTCAACGCCGCCCCGCGCGCCGTGGGCGTGGCCGGCACCAGCGGCAAGTCAACCGTCACCGGCATGATCGGCTGGATCCTGCACCAGGCGGGCCTCGATCCGACCGTCATGAACGGCGCGGTGATGAAGAACTTCATGACCGCCGACGAACCGTTCGCCAGCGCGCTGATCGGCGGCGAGCAGGTGTTCGTCTCCGAGGTCGACGAGAGCGACGGCTCCATCGCCCGCTACGAACCCGAGGTGGCGGTCCTGACCAACGTCTCGCTGGACCACAAGTCGATGGAGGAACTGCGCGCCCTATTCCGGGACTTCATCGGCAAGGCGAAAACCGCGGTGCTCAACCTCGACAACGAGGAGACCGCCGCCCTGGCCGCCGAGATCGGCGAGGCCAAGGCCGTCACCTTCAGCCTCAGCGACCCCGACGCCGACCTGATGGCGAACCACCTGACGCCCCGGCCCGGCGGCATCACCTTCGACGTCTCCTCCGGCGCCACCCACGAGGTGCAACGGGTGAACCTGGGCGTGCCGGGCGCGCACAACGTCGCCAATGCACTGGCCGCCATCGGCGCGGCCATGGCCTGCGGGGTGAGCCTCGAGGTCGCCGCCAAGGCGCTGGACGATTTCACCGGCATCCGCCGCCGTCTGGAGGTGGTCGGGGAGGCCGGCGGTGTCACCGTGCTCGACGACTTCGCCCACAACCCCGACAAGATCGCCGCCACCCTCGCCACCCTGCACGCCTTCCCCGGCCGCCTCCTGATCATGTTCCAACCGCACGGCTTCGGACCGCTCAGGCTGATGAAGCGCGAGTTCATCGAAGGCTTCGCCAGGGACCTGAACCCCGACGACATCCTGCTCATCCCCGAACCGGTCTACTTCGGCGGCACCACCGACCGTTCTGTGGGCTCGAAGGACATCGCCGACGGCATCGCCGCCAAGGGCCGCCACGCCGAGGCGCTGGTGGATCGACCGGCGTGCGGGGAGCGGCTGATCGAGTTGGCGAAACCGGGAGACCGCATCGTGGTGATGGGCGCGCGCGACGATACGTTGAGCACTTTCGCGGCGGATCTGGTCGAGCGGCTGGCGCGCTAGCTTCACCGCGCGGCATTCCGTCGCGTCGTCAGTTGGTTATGCAATAACGCCTTCCCTCACGCCCAGAGGTTGCGTAGCTTGGCGCTACGCGCCCGGGGGCGAGTGAGCGCCGGGGAGGGCGTGATGGCGAAGTTTCGCGAACGGCGACTGGCGGCCGACGTCTCCCATCTTGACGTGGGCATCCTTGAGGCGGTTCGACAGAAGCCCGCTCTTCCGACCCCGGATGACGAGAATCAAACCGCAGGAATCCTGTTTCGAACCTGGTCCGCGGCCCTTGCATCGCCCTTCGCAGAGCGTGCGCCGGTTCCGTTCGCCAGGGAGTCCGCCGACTTTGGATCCCAGGCGATCCTCCATGCCACCGCACCGCTCGACGGTCTGACGGGTTCAGCCACCGCATCCACCGGCGGGGGCACGTTCGATGCGCCCATCACCGTCGCCGCCGATCTCGAGATCGCCGAGGGCGTCGAGTATCATTTCACGTCCGAGTACGGGTTCGTGATGGAATGGCCCGAGGACGCCATTCCGCCGTGGCTCATCAACAAGGGCCTGATCACCCTCACCAACGAAACCAACTGGACCGTGGTCGGCATCGATCACCGGCCGGATTTCTTCAACGACAGCCTGTTCCTCAATGACGTGACCGGCGTCCTTCGGGTGGTGACGACCGCGCTGACCTCCGGCGCAATCGGGTTCCAGAGCTACCCCTGGTACGCCCAGGTCGTGAACCTGGGGCTCTGGGAAGTTCTCGGCTGGAAAGGCGCCAGCGGGGCCGAACTGAGCACCAATTCCTATTTCGGGAACGGCGGCGTCATGCACGTGGCCGGCTGGTATGCCGATGGAATCATCGTCCAGCACTTCAGCGCCGTCGAGAACTCCGGAACCATAGACGTGATCGGTTCGGTCCACTCGGTGGGCGTCACCCTGTTCGGATTCGATTTCGAGATCGAGAACAGCGGCTACATCGTCGCGCGCGACGACAACGCCGAGCACGACAGCGTCGCTGTCCTGTTCAACCCCATGTCCGAAGAATCGATCACCTTCTTCAACAGCGGCCTTGTCTTCGGTGATTATGCGTTCCTGCGCGAGGACAAGGTCAACTTCCCGTACCAGCAGCTTATCCAGTGGATCGATAACTCCGGATCGATGATTGGGACCGTTTCCGTCGACTACGGCAACGATGACATCCGCAACACGGGCGTGATCGCCGGCGCCACGCTGCTGGGCGAAGGGTATGATTACTACCTCGGTCTGGATGGCCGACAGGTGGGCGGCGTGTTTGGTGGATCCGGCGTCGATCGCCTTCTCGGGGGCGCCGGCTCAGACGTGCTGTTCGGCCAGCAGGGCGCGGACATGATTGCCGCCGGTGGCGGTGACGACTTCGTCGACGGCGGACGCGACTCCGATAACCTGGACGGCGGCGATGGGTTCGACACCTTGTCCTACGAGACGAGCGTCGTCGGAATGCTTGTCGACCTGGGCGGGGGAACTGCCTCGGGCTCCGGTGTTGATCTCATCCGCAATTTCGAGCGCGTCGTCGGGTCCGGATACGCCGACACGATTACCGGATGGGTCGCCGACGAGACGCTCGAGGGTCGATCCGGCGACGACATTCTGTCCGGCTCCGGCGGAGACGACCGGTTGGCGGGAGGCGCAGGGGCTGACCGGCTGACCGGCGGAAGCGGCGCCGACGCGTTCGTCTTTTCAGTCGGCGGCGGCGCGGACACCATCACCGACTTTAAGTCCGGCGAAGATCTAATCCTGGTGTTCGGTTACGGCGCGGCCCAGTCGATCACCCAGCAGGGCAGCGATACCCTGGTGAGATTTTCCGCGACGGACACCGTGCTTCTAAAGAGTGTCGTCGCGTCGAGCATTTCGGCGGCGGATATGGTGTTCGACGCCACCGGCAACGGAGAGCCCGCTGCGTCGCCTGTCGCCCCGCCCGAACCGGCCCTGCTGCAGGTCACCGAGGCCACCTACATCCACGCCGGAGAGATCGTCGACGGCGCCAAGCTGGTCGAGCTGTTTGGCACGCTGGTCTATTGGAACCACTCGGTCGAGTCCCTCACCATCGCCGGCACCCTGAACGGCGGCGTGTCCATCGATCCATATGGGTTCTTCTTCGACGCCTATGTGTCGGTCCTGCAGGGCGGCGCCATTGTCGCAAACGGAGAATACGCCTCTGGCGTCGATTTCCGGCAGGACTACGCGAGCCTCTTCAATGCCGGGTCGATATCGGTGACGGCCAGCGTGGGTTGGGCCTATGGCGCCATCATTGGATCCACGAACCCCGACTACAGCCCCACGGTCTTCGTCAATTCCGGTCAGATACTGGTCGACGGCGCCGAGTACGCCTACGGGATCCACTTCGACTCCAACCCCAGCGGCTGGAATTCCGGATCAATCACCGCCATTGGCGGCCAGTTCGCCGTAGGCGTGAATCTTGGCTACTTCAACGCCAGCTTCGTTAACAGCGGCACGATCACGGCCTGGGATCACAACCTCTCCAGCCTGCCGACCTACGGCGTCGCCTGCGATAACATCAGCGACATCGACTTTTACAACTCCGGCCTCATCGACGCCGAGATTGCGATTGGTGTCTTCCCGGATTCCAACGGCCTGCAGCTGTCGCAGCAGCATTTCTACAACACCGGCGAACTGCGCGGCACCGTGAGCCTGCAGGAAGCCAGCAGCATCGAGCAGGTTTTCAATGCCGGTTTGATCACCGGGCGCATCGATCTGGGACGAAACGGCGACCTGTACGATGGGCGTGCCGGCACGCAGCTGGGCGGGATCTTCGGCAACGCCGGGGACGACACGATTCTCGCGGGACTGGGCGCGGACGTCATCGACGGCGGCGACGGCAACGACACATTGAGCGGCGGCGTGGGCGCCGACACCCTGAGCGGCGGCCTGGGCGACGACCACTTCCGCTTCGAAGCCGGTTCCGGCGCCGATGTAATTACGGACTTTGTCGCCGGTGGGGTGACGGATCTCATCCAGGTGGTCGGCTACAGCGGCTATCAGTCGGTAACCCAGCAGGGGGCCGATACGCTCGTCCGCTTCTCCGCGACGGATACCTTGCTGCTCAAGAATGTCTTGGCCGCCGAGCTGACCGCGGCGGACTTTCAGTTCTCGGCAGCCGCCATCGCGGCCGCCGTCTGGGGTGCGGCTCCCGACACGCCGACTGCGCCTGCAGCCCCCGATACGGCCGCCCAGGCCACGCCGATCATCGGCGACGCGACCGCCGAGAGCATCGTTGGCGGCGCGCGGATGGACACGATCCTTGGTCTGGCCGGCGACGATCGGCTGTGGGGCGGCGACGCCGACGACAAGCTCGAGGGCGGGGACGGCGCCGACGTGCTGGTGGGCGGCGAGGGGCGCGATTTCCTGAACGGCGGAGCCGGTGACGACGTCCTCATCGGCGGCGCCGGCGAAGACGAATACTTTGGCGGAGCGGGCGCCGACAGCTTTGTCTATCGCGCCGGCGAGGGGCCGAAAGTCATCGACGACTTCAGCCTCGCCGACGGCGACAAGATCTACCTTCCAGGTTTTGACCCAGGCGGGTTCGACCTCGAGGAAGTGGGGGCGCTGGGCACTTACATCAAGATTTTCGGCGGCCCGACGCTCTGGGTGCGAGAAGCGTCCATTTCGGACGTTTCGGCGGGGATCGTATTGAACCCGGCGCTCGCGCCGACTGAACCTGCCGCACCCAGCTATGCCGGGACCGCGGGAGCGGACTCGCTTGATGGTTCGGCAGGCGACAATGTCTTGAACGGGCTCGGCGGCGCGGACATCCTGCGCGGCGGCTCCGGGCAGGATACGCTCAACGGCGGAGACGGGAACGACACCCTGACGGGCGGGCTGGGCGTCGACCGGCTCGACGGCGGGGTCGGGGACGACACCTTCAAGTTCGCCGCCGGTGACGGACATGATGTCATTACCGGGTTCACGGCCGGCGGTTCCGAAGATCGCATCGAGGTTAGCGGCTACTCGCACTACGCCGTCGCTCAAGAGGGCGCTGACCTGCGCGTCATCTTCGATGCAGACAACTCGATCCTGCTCCTCGGCGTCGCCCTTGCCCAGTTCACGGCGGCCGATATCAACCTGACCGCCTTGAAGACTACCGTCGGCGGGTCCGGCGTCGATACCCTGACCGGCATTGCGACCGACGACGACCTGTCGGGACTGGCGGGCAACGACAGCCTGAGCGGGCAGGGCGGCAACGACGTCCTGCGCGGCGGCGACGGCAACGACGCGTTGGACGGCGGCGGAGGGTCCGATACGGCCGACTACTCGAGCGCGGGCGCCGCGGTCAGCGTCTCGCTCGCCACTGTCGGAGCGCAATTCACCGGCGGCGCCGGCACGGACACGCTCACCGCGATCGAGAACCTGAGCGGCTCATCCTTCAATGACACGCTGACCGGCGACGCCAACGCGAACCGGCTTCGCGGCCTTGCCGGCGACGACACGCTGTCGGGCGGATTGGGGGCCGATACGCTCGACGGCGGCGTGGGCGTCGATACGGCGGATTATGGCGCCGCGAACTCAGCGGTGACGGTGGGCTTGTACATCCTGGGCGCCCAGGCCACGGGCGGCGCCGGGACCGACACGCTGATCGGAATCGAGAACCTCCGGGGTTCGCTTTACGGCGACACCCTCACCGGTGATTTCGGCGACAACCGCCTCGAAGGCCTGGCCGGCAACGACGTGCTGGAAGGTTGGCTCGGCAACGACCTCCTGAGCGGCGGAAGCGGCGATGACACTTTCGTCTACAGGGCGGGAGACGGCCACGACACCATCACGGATTTCTACGCCGGTGGCGGCGACAAGATTGTCGTCGGTGGCTACACCAGCGTCGTCGTAAGCCAGGTCGGCGGCGACCTGCTGCTTACCTTCGATTCCCACGACAGCATCCTGCTGAAAAACATGCTGGCGGCCGATTTCCTGGCCGACGACATCAACATCACGCAATCGCTTTCGTATGTCGGATCGGACGGCGCGGACTCAGTGACCGGAACCTGGCGTGACGACCGGATAGAAGGCGGAGCGGGCGACGACATCATCACCGGGGGTCTGGGGAATGATGATCTGTACGGACAGGCCGGCGCCGACACCATAAGCGGCGGCGATGGCGACGACACCATCCACAGCGGTTCGGGCGATGACACCATCGACCTGGGTCTGGGACAGAACCAGCTCTGGTACGACCCGGGCGATGGACATGACGTCGTCTACGGTTTCACCGCCGACGACAGGATCCGGCTGTTCAGCAACTACTACTACAGCCTGCAGCAGGTGGGCGCGGACCTGATGGTTATCCTCGACGACCAGTCGTCGATTCTGTTGAAGAACTATCTGGCCGCCAACTTCTCGCCCTCCCAGATCAATGTCCCGGCCAACGCCAACCCGGTCGCCTACTACTACGGGTCCGCGGCGGGCGAGACCCTGAACGGCGCCGCCACGTTCGACACAATCTACGGCCGCGATGGCAACGACACCCTGAACGGCGCCGGAGGTGATGATCGACTCTATGGCGAGGGCGGCGACGACATCCTCGTCGGCGGCCCTGGGGCGGACTTGCTGGACGGCGGCGACGGCGTCGACACGGCGGACTTCCACCTTTCGGCGGTGGGGCTTGGCTTCTCCGGCAGTGACGCCGCGGGCGACACGCTCATTTCGATCGAAAACATTATCGGTACGAATTTCGACGATTTCATAGGCGGCGACAGCGGCGCGAACCGCCTGGAGGGCCGCGACGGCGCGGACCGGCTGAACGGCGGCGACGGCGATGACGTGCTGGACGGCGGCGCGGGCAACGATGTCATCGACGGGTGGTTCGGTAACGACACCATGACCGGCGGGGCCGGGTCGGACAAATTCATCGTCGACCTGAACAACCCCGGCAACGATATCGTGACCGACTTCCAGGTCGGCGCTGGTGGGGACTTCATCGAGATCCAGGCCGGCGTGTTCAGCTTCTACAACAAGATCCAGCAGGGGGCCGACCTTCTGCTGGTGTTCGACGCCAACAATTCGATCCTGCTCAAGAACGTGACGGCCGCCAGCTTCGTGGCCGCGAACATCAGTATCTCGGAACAGGTCTTCAACATTGGCAGCGCGCTCAATGACATGATGTTCGGAACCAACGGTCCCGAGGACATGCAGGGGCTGGCCGGGAATGACACCATCTACGGCGGGGGGGGCGACGACATCCTGCACGGTGGCGATGGCGACGACATCCTGCGCGGGGATGACGGGGCGGACACGCTGGATGGCGGCGCCGGCAACGACACCGCTGACTACAGTGTCTTCACGACTGGCGTGCAGATGGACCTGAAAGTCACGGGCTATCAGTCCCAGGCGATCGACATCGTGATCTCGATCGAGAACTTGATCGGCTCGAATTACGCCGACACCTTCAAGGGGACCAGCGGTGCAAACGTGCTCAGCGGGATGGGCGGCGACGACATCCTCGAGGGTCGTGGCGGCGGCGACACCCTCGACGGCGGAACAGGGTACGATACGGCTGTATTCACGACCGCCACGGCCGGCCTGACGCTGAATCTGACTCTCACCGGCGCCCAGGGCGAAGGCGCCTTCCCGGTGACGCTCATCAGCATCGAGGGCATTTCAGGCTCGAACTTCGCCGACGTCCTCACCGGGTCCGATGTCGCCAACGGCCTTGGCGGCGGTGGCGGTGATGACATTCTGATTGGCGCCGGCGGCGATGACTCGCTGGGGGGCGGCGCCGGGCGCGATCAGCTGACGGGCGGTTCTGGCGCCGACCTTCTATCCGGAGGCGACGACGCGGACATCCTGAGCGGGGGCGATGGCGATGACCGTCTGACCGGCGGATACGGCGACGATCAAATCGACGGCGGCGCCGGGATCGACGTCATCGAGCTCGCCGACAATGGGTCCGGCTTCGCGGTAAATCTGACGATCTCGACGGCCCAAAACACGGGCGCCGGCATGGACGTGATTACCGGCGTCGAGAACATCCGGGGGTCCATCTACAACGATACGCTCATCGGCGACGCGGGCGTGAACAACCTCAGCGGCGATAATGGCCTGGATTACCTGCGGGGCGGACTGGGCGACGACATCCTGACTGGCGGAACATCGCGCGACACCTTCTTCTTCGCCGCCGGCGACGGGAAGGACACGATCACCGACTTCAACACGAACTTCCAGCAGGACTTCATCTTCGTCACTGGCTATTCGAGTTACAGCCTCGTGCAGGAGGGCTCGAACCTTCGCATCGTCTTCGACGCCAACAACTCGATCCTCCTCCAGAACATGACGCCTGCGAACTTCATCGCGGAGAACATCAGCATCCAGCTGGGTGTGACCGTCAGCAGCGGTGGATCGGGCGTTGACACGCTCGATGGCGGAACCGGGGCCGACCGGCTGAGCGGCCTTGGCGGCAACGACATCCTCAACGGCAATGATGGCGACGACACCTTGATCGGCGGGGCTGGCAACGACCAGCTCAACGGCGGTTTCGGGCGCGACACCGCCAGCTACGCCTCCGCCACGGCCGGCGTTACGGTGAGCACGGCCATCACGACAGCGCAGGACACTGGCGGCGACGGTGTCGACACGCTCAACGGCATCGAGTGTCTGGTCGGTTCGGCCTTCAACGACGTGCTGACGGGCAGCGGCGACCTGTTCGGTGGCGCGGGCGATGACGTCCTCAAGTGCAATTTCGCAAATATCGTCGACGGTGGAGACGGGATCGACACCGTGGATTTCGGCCTCGCCAACGCCGGCTACGTGGTCTGCCTCTACAAACTCAACGCCCAGGTATCGAACATCGGCGTGTCCATCTGGAACGTCGAGAACGTCCGCGGCACCAATTTCGGCGACACGCTGGAAGGGGACAACGGCGCCAACACGCTGGAAGGCCAGGGCGGTAATGACGTGCTCTGGGGTGGCCTGGGGACCGACATTCTCGACGGCGGGGCAGGCAACGACACGTTCAAGTTCAACAAGGGCGACGGGGCCGACACCATCACCGGCTTTGTGGCGGGTGGGAGCGAAGACACGATCCTCGTGACGGGCTACGCCAGTTACGCCCTGGTTCAGGAGGGCGCCAATCTTCGGATCGTCTTTGACGCGACCAATTCACTGCTGCTCACCAACGTCAGCGCCGCTGCCTTTACGAACGTTGACATCAATATCCCCTTCGCCCCGCTGTTGCAGTCCGGAACCGTCAACAACGACAGCCTCACCGGCACCGCCGCGGCGGACCAACTGCTGGGCCTCGCCGGCAACGACACCCTCAAGGGCGACGCCGGCAACGACATTCTCGACGGCGGCGACGGCAACGACATCCTTGAGGGCGGGCTGGGCGACGATCAGCTGATCGGCGGTCTGGGCACGGACAAGGCCGACTACCGCGCCGCCGCCTCGGCGGTGACGGTGAACCTGTCGATCCTGACCGCCCAGAACACTGTCGGCGCCGGCGCCGATACCCTGAGCGGCATCGAGCAGGTGCTGGGCTCGGCCTTCAACGACACCCTCACCGGCGACGGCCTGGCCAACACGCTGGACGGCAAGGCGGGCAACGACGCCCTTTTCGGCGGCTCCGGCGGCGACATCCTGATCGGCGGGCTGGGGGCCGATGCGCTGAACGGCGGCGGCGATCTCGACTACGCCAGCTACATCAACGCCACTTCGGGCGTGGGCATCAACCTGACCACCGGCGTGCATACGGGCGAGGCGGCCGGCGACACCTTCGTGTCGATCGAGCGCTATCGCCTGTCGGCCAACGCCGACAGCTTCGTCGGCTCGGCGGGCACCGACTATGCCTATGGCGCCGAGGGCGACGACACCCTGTCGGGCGCGGGCGGCATCGACCGGCTCTACGGCCAGGACGGCAATGACACCCTGAACGGCGACGCCGGCAACGACATCCTGCTGGGCGGGGCGGGGGCCGATATCTTCAACGGCGGCGCCGATCGCGACACGGCCAGCTACGAAGAGTCGACCGTCGCGCTCACCATCAACATGACCACCGGCGTGCACACCGGCGACGCCACGGGCGACACCTTCAACTCCGTCGAGATCCTGTGGCTGTCCAGGTTCGGCGACACCTACACGGGCTCGGCCGGCGACGACGAGGTGCGCGGCTACGACGGCAATGACACGCTGAATGGATCCGGCGGCATCGACACCCTGCGGGGCGAGAACGGGGCCGACATTCTCAACGGTGACGATGGCGACGACCTGCTGCACGGCGGGGCCGGCGCCGACCAGCTCAACGGCGGCAATGGCGTCGACACGGCGGTCTACCTGCTGGCCACGGCGGGCGTGAGCATCAACCTGACCACCGGCGTGCATACCGGTGAGGCGGCGGGCGATACGTTCAACTCCGTCGAGCACTTCCAGCTGACCAACGGCTTCACCCTCGTGGACAGCTTCACCGGCTCGGCGGGCAATGACTGGGTGGCCGGTTACAAGGGCGTCGACAACCTCAACGGCATGGACGGCAACGACACGCTGAACGGCGGTGAGCACAACGACGTACTCGACGGCGGCGCCGGCGCCGACAAGCTCTACGGCGGAACCGGCAACGACCAGGAGACCGGCGGCGCAGGCGCCGACCAGTTCACCATCAACGCCAAGGCCTTCGGCGCCGACACGGTCACCGACTTCGAAAACGGCGTCGACAAGATCCGCATCCAGGGCGTGGCCGGCTGGGACGACTTCAGCGACGTGGCGGTCAGCGCCAACGGCTCCGGCTGGGCGGTGATCACCTTCCCGGACGGATCGACCATCACCCTGACAGGCGTTCTGGCCTCAGCCGTGGACGCCTCGGACTTCCTGTGGAGCTAGGGGAACCCTGACCGCGGGCGCGGGTTTTGGCCGTATGGCCAAGCCTGCCGCCGCCCGTTCGCCCAAGGTCTATGCCGCCGACCTCGACGGTGTGCACGAATGGATCGTGGCCGCGCCGAACCAGCGCGCCGCCCTGGATGCGCTCGGCGTGCATCAGGACCTGTTCGCCCAGGGCCGCGCCAGCGTGGAGCGCGATCCGGTCAAGGTCGAGGCGGCGCGCGACCAGCCGGGCGTGCCGCTCAGGCGCGCCAGGGGATCCACGGAAGACTTCGAACCGGCGGGGACCGCCGACAGCGCCTGGAGCGCCGCCCTCAGGGCCGCGCCAGGTCCCGCCGCACGCGCGGCCGCCAAGCCTCGGGTCAAATCCGCCAAGACCCGCGCGCCCGTCACGCCCGCCCCCAAGCCGGCGCCGAAAGCCAGGCCCGCCGGTCCCTCCGCCGCGGCCCGCAAGGCCGCGCGCGACGCCGAGGCGGCGCTGCGGGCCTTTGAACGCGAAGCGGTGAAGGCGACCTCGGCCCTGGACGCCGAACGGATCGATCTCGACAATCGCGAGCGAAAGGTCCGGGCTGACCTCACCCGCCGCCGCGCCGCCCTGGAGCGCGCCGTCGAGCGGACGCGCGTCGGTTCCGGCTAACGAACCGCCTTGCGCGCCCGCGTCACCGCCTGGTCGAGCGCCTGCAGGTAGCGCGAGCGGTCGGCCGGCCCGAACGGCGCCGGGCCACGGGTGATCTCGCCCATGGAGCGCAGATGCTCGCCGATGGCGCGCCCGGCGAGCGCCGAGCCGATGGAGTCGGGTGTGAAGGGCACGCCCTTTGCGTTCAGCGCCTGGGCGCCGGCCTTCAGCGCCCGGTCGGCCAGGGGAATGTCGGCGGTGATCACGATGTCGCCCGGACCGGCGCGATCGGCGATCCAGTCGTCGGCGATGTCGGGGCCGGCGTCGACCACGACCTGTTCGATCAACGGCTCCTTCGGAACCATCATCCAGCTGTTGGAGACGACGTAGACCTGCAGGGCGCAGCGGCGGGCGACCTTGTAGGTCTCCTCCTTCACCGGGCAGGCGTCGGCGTCGATGAAAATGCGCGGCTGGGCGGGTGGGGCAGACGTCAGCGGCAGGGGTAGACGTGCTCCAGGGCGGTGTTCAGGGCCGGGTCGGTCGGCTTGTCGGCCATCGCCGGCTGCGAGGTCAGCCAGGCCACCACCTTGTTGGTCACCATCGCCTCGTCCTCGCCCGACTGGGGCAGGCAGTAACCGACGCGCTGGTCGCCGACGCTGTGGTTCCAGGCGTGGTCGAACAGGATGTCGGAACAGGCCTTCGCATCGTTGGCGCAGAGCGCCAGGTAATCCCGCACCAGCGGCGTTGCGGGCGGCGTGGACGGGGTGTAGCCCGCGGGCGTCAGGGTCAGCGCCATGAGCAGGGATACCAGCATGGTAGGCCTCCGGGTCCGGGAGCGGACCGATTGATCATACGGCGCGGCTGCACGCCTCGCCAATTCTGCTAATCAGGGTCATGCCCGGAAGCCAGGACTTCACCCCCGACCCGCGCAACGCCCAGGCCCTCATATGGCTGAACGGCGCGATGGTTCCGCGCGCCGAGGCGAAGGTGTCGGTGTTCGACGCGGGATTCGTGCTGGGCGACGGCGTCTGGGAGGGCCTGCGCCTGCACAGGGGCGCGCTGATGTTCCTGGATGCGCACCTCGACCGCCTGTTCGACGGAGCCCGGGCGATTGCGCTCGACATCGGGATGAGCCGCGCCGAGGTCATCGCGGCCCTGAACCACGCCTGCGCCGCCAACGGCATGGAAGACGGCGTCCACATCCGCCTGATGGTCACGCGCGGCGAGAAGAAGGCCCCCAACCAGGACCCGCGCAACGCGCTTGGCAAGCCGACCGTGGTCATCGTCGCAGAGTACAAGCTGCCCGATCCCCGCCTGCAGACCCGCGGCCTGTCGCTGGCCACCAGCTCGATCCTCTGCACCCCGGCCGAGATGTTCGACATGCGGCTGAATTCTCACAGCCGGCTGAACCTGATCCGGGCCCTGCTCGAGGTGATCGACAAGGGGGCCGACGAAGCCCTGATGCTGGATCCGCACGGGAACGTCTCGAGCTGCAACGCCACCAACCTGTTCTGGGTGCGTGACGGCGAGGTGCGGACCTCCAGCGGCGAGTACTGCTTCAACGGGGTGACGCGGGCCAACATCATCGCGTTGGCGCAGGCCAATGATGTGCCGCTGCGCGTGGGTGACTTCATCCCCGAGGATATCGCCCAGGCCGACGAGGCGTTCGTCACCGGCACCTTTGGCGGCCTCACGCCGGTGCGCGAAATCGACGGGCGCGTGTTGCCCCTCACGTTGCCGGGACCGCTGACGACGCGGCTGCGCGGCCTCTACGAAGGCCTGAAAGATCGGGAGGCGGGCGTATGAGCGATGAACCCATCCGCATCGCCATGTGGTCCGGACCGCGCAACATCTCGACGGCGATGATGCGGTCCTTTGAGAACCGCCCGGACACCGCCGTCCTCGACGAGCCCTTCTACGCCGCCTATCTCGCCGCCAGCGGCGCCCAGCACCGCATGCGCGATGAGGTCCTGGCCTCGCAACCGAACGACTGGCGCGACGTGGTCACGGGCATCACCGGGCCGGTCCCGGGTGGGCGCCGGGTCTTCTACCAGAAGCACATGACCCACCACATGTGGCCCGACTTCGGCGTCGACTGGACGGCGGGCTTCACCAACGCCTTTTTGATCCGCGAGCCGGAGCGGGTGCTGGCCTCCTACGTGCGCAAGCAGCACAACGCGACCCTGGCCGACATCGGTGTCGAGCGGCAGGCCGAGCTGTTCGACCGCGAGGCGGACCGTCTCGGCCGCGCGCCGCCGGTGATGGAGGGCGTTGACGTCCTGGCAGATCCGGAAGCCGCGCTAAGCCGGCTGTGCGCCGCCCTGGGCATCGCGTTCGACCCGCACATGTTGTCCTGGCCCGCTGGACGACGGGAGACCGATGGGGTCTGGGCCCCGGCCTGGTACGACGCGGTGGAGCGCTCGACCAGCTTCCAGGCGCAGGCCGAGGACGAAGGCCCGCCTCGCCTGGATGGGGAACTGCAGCGCGTGGCCGACGCCGCGCGGCCCTACTACGAACGCCTGGCCGCCCACGTCCTGCGTTGATCCATCAGGGTTTCCGTAGCGTCAGCCTGGTTCGGCGCGGCTTGGCTTGCTTCGCGTGACGCGCTAGGAGCGAGGGACCAACCACGGAGCGCCTCCGATGACCGACCTGGCCACCATCACCGACAACATCCGCAGCCGCGTCGGGACCGACTCCGGCCTGGGCAAGACCGTCAAGATCGACCTCGGCGACGACGGCAAGATCTTCATCGACGGGGCCTCGACGCCCAACACCGTCTCCAACGACGACGGCCCGGCCGACGCGGTGATCTCCATTTCCAAGGAAGACTTCCTGGCCATGGCCTCGGGCGAGCTGGACGGCATGATGGCCTTCATGCAGGGCAAGCTGCGCGTCCAGGGCGACATGATGCTGGCCCAGCGCCTGGGCCCGCTGCTCAAGGGCTGATCCGCCCGGCTGACGCCCGCGCGCAACAGCCGCCCTAAATCCTTTCCGCCGCCCCGGAGCCGGGAACTTTCCCTGCGCCGTCGCATGTTATTGTCTCGTTCGGAGGCTTGGATTGGACAGGCGCAAACACAGTCCAGCGGCGGGCGGGAAAGTCCCGCCGCCAGCCGACGCCGCGGGCCCGGCCGGTGATCTCGGTGCGCGCCTGCGCAGCCTGTTCGAGGCGGTCGAAGCCGCGCCCGTGCCCGACGAGATCAGCCGCCTGGTGATCGCGCTGGAGGCCAAGCGCACCCGGCGCGGGGACCGCTCGAACTGACGGCCTAGTCGCGATCTTCGTCCGCGGCGAAGGCGTCCGCCGGCGCCTCGGCGTCCATGATCTTCACCAGGCGATGGCGGGCGCGGTTGACCCGGCTCTTGATGGTGCCCAGGGCGCAGCCGCAGATCTCCGCCGCCTCCTCGTAGGTCAGGCCCGCCGCGCCCACCAGGATCAACGCCTCGCGATGCTCGTCCGGCAGCTGCTGCAGCGCGGTCTGCAGGCCCCGCAGGGCCACCGTCCAGTCCTGCGTCGGGGCCGCGTGCAGGGTGGCCGCGTGCTTGCCGTCCGGGTCCGGGACCTCGCGGCGGCGGCGCACCGCGGTCGTGTAGAAGGTGTTGCGCAGGATCGTGAACAGCCAGGCGCGAAGGTTGGTGCCGGGCTGGAACTTCTCGCGATGGGTCCAGGCCTTGATCAGGGTGTCCTGCACCAGGTCGTCGGCGTCCGATCCGTTGCGGCTGAGCGACCAGGCGAACGCCCTCAGGGCCGGGATCAGCGCCACCACATCGGCTTGCCAGCTGTCGCCGCCCCCGGCTGCGCCGGTCGTCGGTCCGCCCCCTCGAACAGGGTCACGGACCTGGTTCGTCGAACTCATGACTGAAGCGTCCTGTTGCAGTCCCTCCGGCGGTATGCGACCCGGCTCCCCGACCGGCTGGCGGGACGTCCGGTGAACGCTTACTTGGGGTATGCGTTCCTGCCACGAACTGAGAGGGCGTCATGGTTCCGAAGGGGCAGCCGGCCGCGGTCAACGACGCGGGCGGCGCGATTGAACAAGCCGACCGGCTGGAGCGGTACCGCGCCGTTCGGGTGGCTTCGCTGGCGCTTGCGCACGACCTGTCGGCCGAGGACCAGCAGTCGCAGTCCATGCCCGACGCCAGCCCGGTCAAATGGCACCTGGCCCATACCACCTGGTTCTTCGAAAAGATGCTGCTGGCCCGCGCGCCCGGCTATGTCGCCGTGGATCCGGCCTACGACGTGCTGTTCAACTCCTACTACGAGAGCGTCGGCGAGCGCGTGGCGCGGCCCCAGCGCGGCCTGATCACCCGGCCGGGCCTGGACGGCGTGCTGGCCTATCGCAAGACCATCGACGCGCGCATGGCCGACTGGCTGAAGGCCCTGGACGCCGCGGCCGATCCCGAGGCCGGATGGCTGTTCGAGCTCGGCCTCAACCACGAACAGCAGCACCAGGAGCTGATCCTGCAGGACGTGCTGCACCTGTTCGCCCAGTCGCCCCTCAATCCCGTCTATGACGCCGATCCGCCCCGGGCCGAGACGGCCGGCGGGGCGGCGAGCTTCATCGCCTTCGAAGGCGGGGTGAAGCCGATCGGCTGGGATGGCGCGGGCTTTGGTTTCGACAACGAGGCCCCGCGCCACGAAGCGCTCCTGCAGCCCTTCGCCCTGGCCGACCGGCTCGTCTCCAACGCCGACTGGCTGGCCTTCATCGACGACGGCGGCTACCGCCGGCCCGAGCTGTGGATGTCCGACGGCTGGGCGCGGGTGAAGGACGAGGCCTGGGCCGCGCCGCTCTACTGGGAGCCGGCCAAGGCGGGCTGGAACGTCATGGGACTGGGCGGGGTCAAGCCGGTCGACCCCCACGCCCCGGCGGCCCACGTCAGCTGGTACGAAGCCGACGCCTATGCGCGCTGGGCCCACGCGCGCCTGCCCACGGAATTCGAGTGGGAACACGCCATCGCCACGCGCCGCGACGCCTTCCGCCAGGTCGACACGGCGCTGTGGCAGTGGACCGCCAGCGCCTACGCGCCCTATCCGGGCTTCCGGCCGGCGGCGGGGGCGCCCAGCGAATACAACGGCAAGTTCATGGCCAACCAGATGGTGCTGCGCGGCGGCAGTTTCGCCACCCCGCGCGGCCATGCGCGTCCGACGTATCGCAACTTTTACTATCCGCATCACCGCTGGCCGTTCGTCGGCGTCCGCCTGGCCAAGGATCCCGCGTGAACGCTGAATTTCGTGACGCCATGGTCGAGGCCCTGTCCCGGCCGGTGAAGGCCATCTCGCCCAAGTGGTTCTATGACCGCGCCGGTTCGGTGCTGTTCGAGCAGATCACCCACCTGCCCGAATACTATCCGACGCGGGCGGAGGCGGCCCTGCTCTCCGACATCGCCCCGGCGCTGGCGGCCGACATCCCGCAGGGGGCGGTGCTGGTGGAGTTCGGCTCGGGCGCCAGCGCCAAGACCCGCATCCTCCTCGACGCTGCGAAGCAGCTCTCGGCCTATGTTCCGCTCGACATCAGCCCCGATGCGCTGGCGGCCGCGGCGGCCAGCATCAATGCAGACTATCCCGATCTGGAAGTCGTGCCGGTCACCGGCGACTTCACCCAGCCCATGGTGCTGCCCAGCCATCTGGACGGACGCCCGCGCGTCGGCTTCTTCCCCGGCTCGACGATCGGCAACTTCGGCCCCGCGGCCGCGGCGGCCTTCCTGCGCACGGTGCGCATCCTGCTCGGGGAGGGGGCGTCGTTTATTGTCGGCGCCGATATCGCCAAGGATGAAGCCGCCCTGGTCGCCGCCTACGACGATGCAGCCGGCGTCACCGCCGCCTTCAACCTCAACCTGCTGGAGCGCGCCAATCGCGAGATCGGCGCCGACTTCGACCTGGACGCCTTCTCGCACCGCGCGGTGTGGAACCCACAGGCCAGCCGCATCGAGATGCACCTGGTCAGCGACAAGCCCCAGGTAGTGCGCGTCGCCGGTCAGGCGTTCCTGTTCGCGGAGGGGGAGACCCTGCACACGGAGAACTCCTACAAGTTCACGGTGGCGGGCTTCGAGGCCCTGGCGGCCTCGGCAGGGTGGCGCCTCGGGCGGCGCTGGCTGTCGCCGCCGCCCGAGTTCGCCATCTTCGTCCTGGACTAGTTGCCGTTCCGCGGGGCGCCGTTCTGGCGCTTGGAGCGGCTGCCGTGGGAGGCTTCGCCCCCCTTGCGGCCGGCGTCCGCAGCGAGGCTGCGGTCCTGGGAAAAGCTTCTCTTCTCGGCGGGTACGCTGGCTCCGCCCTTGCGCGCGATCTCGCGCTGTCGCGCGGGGTCCATGGAGGCGAAACCTCGGCGGGAGGCCCCCGTGCGTTCGTTTCCTGGGCTCTGCGCCATCTGGAACTCCTGTCTGGTTACCGATCTTCAAATGCCGGTGGGTGGTGAGGGGACAACCCGCGAGCTTGGCCGTGGTTCCGAGGCAGGCCGCGGAATTGCTTCACAAGCTTGTCAGGCGATGCCGTCCCTCCGGGGTTGATCAGGTCTGGGAATCGTGGGGCCGGGGATCGCTCGGCGACTCAACGCCGGGATCGAAGCTCGGCGTCTCGGGGGCCGGGGGTTGCGGCGTGACCTCCGGCGGCGGGGCCGGCTGGGTCGCCGGTTCGGCGGGGGTGTCGGGCTGCGGGTCGGTCATGTTGGCTCCTTGGACTGAGAAGAACCCCTGGCGGCCCTGAAGGTTCGACCAAGGTTCCCGCCTTCGCCGCGGAACGGCCCATCGCTCCGGGTGTTTCTGTGAGTGAGGTGCGTCACCCCCAGGGTTTGAATTCCGCATGGCCAGCGAACCCATACTCAGGCACACGCCCTACCTTCGGCGTTACGCCCGGGCCCTGAAGGGGTCGCAGGCGGAGGGCGACGCCCTGGTGCAGGCGGCGCTGGAAAACCTGCTCGGCGGGCAGGTCCATCTCGACCGCGCCCAGCCGTTGCGCCTTGCCCTGTTCAAGGCCCTGCACGACAGCTGGCGGCTGGCGCTGAACGGCCATTCCATAGACGCGCCGCGCAGGCTGGCCGCCGATCAGCGCCTGCAGCGCATGAGCCCGGAGCACCGGACCGCCATCCTGCTGGTGCTCATGGAAGGCTTCAGCTTCGCCGAGACCGCCTACATCCTGGGTCTGAGCGAGGAAGCCGCGGCGGAGCGTTTCGAAGCGGCCCAGCGCTCCATCGAGGGGCAGCTGGCCACCGACGTCCTGATCATCGAAGACGAGCCGGTCATCGCGCTTGACCTGCAACGCCTGGCCCAGGACCTGGGCCATCGCATCATCGGCGTCGGCGCGACCCACGCCGAGGCCGTGTCGCTGGTGGAAAACCAGACGCCAGGCCTAGTGCTGGCGGATGTGCGGCTGGCGGACGGCTCCAGCGGCATCGAGGCCGTGGGCGAGATCCTCAAGTCCTACGATGTGCCGGTGGTGTTCATCACCGCCTATCCCGAGCGCCTGCTGACCGGCGACCGCCCCGAGCCCGCCTTCCTGATCACCAAGCCGTTCAACGACCAGACGGTGAAGGCGATGATCGGCCAGGCCCTGTTCTTCCACCAGCCGCGGCCCCGCCTGAAGGCCGTGGTCTGAGAGTTTCCGAGAGAGAGCAAGTCATGAGTGATGCAACCGGCCCCCTGGGATCGAACGGCGCCGCCGGCGCCTCCCTGGGCGATGACCTCAAGCGCGAACTGGACAATGGCGACGCGACGCCGAAGGATATGGCCGTGTCCCCGTCCGGGGACGTGAGCTCAGAGAAAGCCGCCACCATGGCCAAGGCGAAGACCATCCGACCCCGCACCGCGCCCAAGGCGGCCGGCGCCCAACCCGCCGCCCGGGCCTCAGCAACCAAGGCGCCGGGGGCCCGGGCCGCCGCCGCGCGTCCCGAGCCGTCGCTGAGCGAGGACGACAGCGTGCTGATCGCCGGCATCGACCGGGCCGAGGCCGAGGCCGCGCGGCTGCGGGCCTGGGCGCGAATCCGCCGCGAGAAGGCCAGGGAGGCCATCCGCACCCATCCGCTGGGCTCCAGCGTGATGGTCTTCGCGGCGGGAATGATCTTCGGCCTGCTGCTCGCGCGGCGGTAGGCGTCTCCCCCTCCTTCAGGAGGGGGTGGCCGCGCAGCGGACGGGGGTGGCCTTGCTACGGTTGCTGAGACTGGGCCAGCGTCGCTAGGCCATACCCTGGCGGCTTCCGCCGCCTGTCCCTTTCCTGAAGGAAAGGGACGTCAGGTCTCGATGACGGCAAAGCCCAGCGCCTTGGCGGCGCGGGCGAGGTCGCCCTCGGTATAGGGCTTGGGCAGGATGGCGATCTTGCCGTCGCCCTTGAACTGCGCCGCCAGCTCGGCCTCGTCATAGCCGCTGGCCACGATGATCGAGAGGTTGGCGTCCAGCGCGCGCAGGCGTCGCGACAGGTCGTCGCCGCGCATGTCGGGCAGGCCGACATCCACAACGGCAAGCGTGGGATTGAAGGAGTCCATCGCGGCCAGCGCTTCGGCGCCGTTGCGCGCGGCATGCGCTTCAAAGCCCAGCGACATGAGGGCCTCTTCGGCGATCATGGCGACAAGCGGTTCGTCTTCTACCAGCAAGGCTCTCAAGCACACCCTCCATTGTGCACCGGGAGGCCATCCGGGCGCGGCGAAGCTAATCTGTTCGCACAGGGATTGCGAGGCCCCGGATAAAAACGGCGGTTGCCCGGTTGTTGCGCGCACGCAATGATCCGGGCGCTCACGAAAAAGCCCGGGGATTGCGCCCCGGGCCCTTCCGCCTTGGATCGGTGAAGGCCTTTAGGCCTTCGGATCGTCGATGCCGTGAGCGCCCGCTTCGAGGGGGCTGGTCATGGTGTGGTCTTCCAGGATGTCGAGCCCCTTGGCGAGGCGCGAATTCCAGAAGCCGTACAGGACGTAGATCATCACGCCGACGGCGAAGTAGCCGCCCAGCAGCATGGCCGGGATCGTGTCGCCCTTCATGGCCTTGTTGTAGATGTCGATGACCAGGGGCGCGATCATGATGACCGCGAACACCACCCCCAGGATCGGGGTGATGCTGCCCCACGGGGCCGTGAACGGACGCGGCAGGTCCGGACGCGACTTGCGCAGCGACATCACCGCCAGACAGACGATGGCGAAGGCCACGGCGGTGCCCAGGCTGACCAGATCGCCGAGGATCTGGATCGGCAGCAGGGCCGCCACAATGGCGATCAGCACGCCCAAGATCAGGGTGCCGATCCACGGCGTGCGGAACTTGCGGTGCAGCGTCGCGAAGGCGCTGGGCAGCAGGCCGTCACGGGCCATGGCGTAGAACACGCGCGACTGGCCGTAGGTGAGGATCAGCATGACCGAGGTCAGGCCGGCGATGGCGCCCACCTTGATGAACACGGCGAACCACTCGATGCCCATCCGGTCGGCGGCCAGCGCCATCGGGGCGGGCACGCCCAGTTCCTTGTAAGGCACGATGCCGGTCAGCACCGCGGCCGTGGCCATGTAGATGATGGTGCAGACGAACAGCGAGCCGAGGATGCCGATGGGCATGTCGCGCTGCGGGTTCTTGGCTTCCGCCGCGGCGGTCGAAACCGCCTCGAAGCCGACGTAGGCGAAGAAGATCACCGAGGCGGCGCGGAAGATGCCGCTGATCCCGTAGGTGCCGAAGCTGCCGGCGTTGGGCGGGATAAACGGGGTGTAGTTGTCGACGTTGATGTAGGCGACGCCCATGCCGATGAAGGCCAGCAGCACGCCGACCTTGATGAACACGATGATGTTGTTGACCGTCGCGGATTCCGAAACGCCGATGACCAGCAGCAGGGTCACCGCCAGGATGCCCGCGGCCGCCACCAGGTTGAAGCCGTGGCCGCCCGAGAAGGTCAGCACGCCGGCCGCATCCGGGATGGCCTGGATGTAGGAGTTGGTGAACTGGACGGGAATCTCCATCCCGTACTGATGCAACAGGCTGATCACATTGCCTGACCAGCCGGCCGCCACGGTGGCCGCCGCGATGCCGTACTCCAGCACCAGCAGCCAGCCCATGATCCAGGCCATGAGCTCGCCCTGGGTCGTGTAGGCGTAGGTATAGGCCGATCCGGCCACCGGCATGGTGGAGGCAAGCTCGGCGTAGCAGAGGCCGGCGAAGCCGCAGGCGATGCCCGCGACCACGAAGGACAGCATCACGGCCGGGCCGGCGTAGGTGGCCGCGGCGTTGCCGGTCATCACGTAGATGCCCGCGCCGATGATGCAGCCGATGCCGAAGAGGACGAGGTTGATCGGGCCCAGGGTTCTCTTCAGCGAATGGCTGTTCGCCTCGCGGATTACCTGGTCGATGGATTTCTTGATGAAAAGCCGGGGTCCCGGCGGTCTACCTGCGGACATTGAGTCCCCCCTGTGGCCGCTCCCCCGAGCTGGCCTGGTTACACGTGCGGCGGACGTTAGCAGGGCCTGTGCCCGGCGCAACAAAGGTTTACGCGCCGTGAGCCATGTTCACGGGGCTTTGTGCCGGCTTCGCCGCGGGCTAGGAGCGGGCATGCTGCCCATCGAAGCCGTGCTCGACGACCTGAAGGCCGCGCTCGCCGCGCGCACGTCGGCCGTGCTGGTGGCCCCGCCGGGCGCGGGCAAGACGACGGTGACGCCGCTGGCCTTGCTGGACCAACCCTGGACCCGGGGCGGCAAGATCCTGGTGTTGGAGCCGCGACGCCTGGCCGCCCGCGCCGCGGCCGCGCGGATGGCGTCCACGCTCAAGGAAAGTGTCGGCGATACAGTAGGCTATCGCGTACGCCTGCAGTCTAAGATCAGCAACCGCACGCGCATCGAGGTGATCACCGAGGGCGTCTTCACCCGCATGATCCTGGACGACCCCGGCCTCGACGGCGTCGCCGCGGTGCTGTTCGACGAATTCCACGAGCGCAGCCTGGACGCCGACCTCGGCCTGGCCCTGGCCCGCGATGTCCAGCAGGTGCTGCGCGACGACCTGCGCATCCTGGTCATGTCGGCCACGCTGGACGGGGCGCGCGTCGCCGCCCTGCTGGGCGACGCCCCGGTGATCGAGAGCGAAGGCCGGGCCCATCCGGTCACGACGCACTACCTCGGCCGCAATCCGGGGGAACGAATCGATGAATCCGCGGCCCGCGCCGTGCAGAAGGCCCTGGCCGCCGAAACCGGCTCGATCCTGGTCTTCCTGCCGGGCCAGGGCGAAATCCGCCGCACCGAGGAGCGCCTGCGCGAAAGGCTGCGCGATCCCGGCGTCTTGCTGGCCCCGCTCTACGGCGCTCTGGACGCCGCCGAACAGGACCGGGCCATCTCCCCCGCGCCGCCGGGCGTTCGCAAGGTGGTGCTGGCCAGCGCCATCGCCGAGACCAGCCTGACCATCGAGGGCGTGCGCGTGGTCATCGACTGCGGCCAGTCGCGCGTGCCGCGCTACGATCCCGCCTCGGGGCTGACGCGGTTGGAGACGGTTCGCGTCTCCCGCGCCGCCGCCGACCAACGCCGTGGCCGGGCCGGGCGCACGGAGCCGGGCGTTTGCTACCGCCTGTGGGAGGAGCCCGAGACCCGCGCCCTGACGCCGTTCAGCCGCCCGGAGATCCTCGAGGCCGACCTGTCGGGGTTCGCGCTCGACCTGGCCCGGTGGGGCGTGCGCGACGCTTCGGGCCTGGCTTTCCTCGATGCGCCGCCCGCCGGCGCCTTCACCGAGGCGCGCAGCCTGCTGCATGGGCTGCAGGCGCTGGATGAACAGGGCGAGTTGACCGGGCACGGCAAGGCGCTGGCGTCCCTGCCGCTGCCGCCGCGGCTGGCGCACATGCTGCTGGTGGGGGCCGGACAGGGGCAGGCGGCGCTGGCCGCCCGCGTCGCCGCCATTCTCACCGAGCGCGGCCTGGGCGGGAACGACGCCGATCTCCGCACCCGGCTGGAGCGCTTCGACCGCGACGGTTCGCCCCGGGCCCGCGACGCGCGCCAACTGGCCGAGCGCTGGGCCAGGGACGCCGCGCGGCACGCCACAACGGCGGCGCGAGGCGAGGCCGATCCCGCCCTGCTGCTGGCCGAGGCCTATCCCGAACGCGTCGCCAAACAGCGCGGCAAGCCCGGCGAATACCTGCTGGCCTCGGGGCGCGGGGTGTTCGTGGAGCCGACCGATGTGCTGGCCCGCGAGCGTTGGCTGGCGGTGGGCGAGCTGGGGGGCGGGGCGGCGCGCGATCGCATCCTGCTGGCCGCGCCGCTGGAGGAGGAGGCCCTGCTGGCCGAGTTCGCCGACCGGCTGGAGACCGAGGACCGCATCGAGCCGGACGCGCGCGGCAAGGTGAAGGCGCACCGCATCGTGCGCCTGGGCCGCATCGTGGTGGCCGAGCGCGAGGTCGACCGTCCACCCGCCGAGGTGGTCGAGGCGGCCCTGCTGGGGGAGGTGCGCCGCAAGGGTGTCGGCGGCCTGCCGTGGGGCGAGCGGGCCGGGGGCCTGCGCGATCGCGTCGCCTTCCTGCGCGCCAACGAAGCGACCTGGCCGGACCTGTCCGACACAGCCCTTGGCGAGACCCTGGAGGACTGGCTGGCCCCGCAGCTCGCCGGCAAGACCTCGCTCGCCCAACTCACCGACGGCCTGCTGGCCCAGGCTCTGGATGCGCTGATCCCGTGGGAGCTGCGCCGCCGCCTCGACTCCGAGGCGCCCGAGCGGTTCGAGGCGCCCACCGGCTCGCACGTCCGCATCGACTACGCCGCCGAGGGCGGGCCGCTGGTCGAGGTGCGGGTGCAGGAACTGTTCGGCCTGACGCGGCATCCCAGCGTCGGCGGACGGCCGCTGACCCTCGCCCTGCTATCGCCAGCGCGCCGCCCGGTGCAGCTGACCAGGGACCTGCCGGCCTTCTGGAAGGGCAGCTGGGCCGATGTGCGCAAGGACATGCGCGGCCGCTATCCGCGCCACCCCTGGCCCGAGGACCCCACCCAGGCGCCGCCGACCACCCGGGCCAAACCGCGCGGGACCTGACACGGGCGTTTCCGAGGATGCGGACGGCGTCCCCGGCCATGGCGGCGGCGTTTTCGAGGATGCGGACAGCGTCCCAGGCCATCCCCCACCGCGCCCACGGGCCCGTTTCGCCGCCGAACAGGCCCCTTGCGGCGCGCTTTCGCGCCTGCGCGGTCCTGTTTCCGATGCGATTTTTGCCCTGTTATGACGCGCGCCGGCATCGCCGTCCGAACGGCCCGCCAGCCCCGTTTGACGCCGCCGCCCGGATCAACGGACGCTATGGGGGCAGGGCGCGCAAGGCCTTGCGCTGCAAAGGCGTTTTCACATGCTCAGTCGTGAGGGGAGTCGTTTTGGGCGCCCGGCCGCCCGGCGCGGAGTCGCACCGACGCCGTCGCGGCCCTGCACCACGGAACAGGAATTATCAGGCCCCGACACCCTCGAGCGCCGCATAGACCATGATGCCGGTGGCCACCGACAGGTTGAGGCTGTCGGCGCGGCCACGCATGGGGATCTTCACATTGACGTCGCAGGCGGCCGCGGCCTCGGGCGTCAACCCGGCTTGCTCGTTGCCCATGAACAGCATCACCGGGGCCTTGTAGGGCGCGTTGCGATAGTCATCGCTGGCTTGCAGTCGCGCCCCGACAACAGAGCCAGGCCAGCCGGCCCGCCAGGCAAGGAACTCGTCCAGGCCGGCGCGGGCGATGTCGACGGCGAAGATCGATCCCATGGTCGCGCGCACGGCCTCGGTCGAATAGGGATCGCAGCACTCGCCGACCAGGATCACGCCGCCACAGCCGGCGGCGTCGGCGGTACGGATGATGGTCCCCAGATTGCCCGGGTCGCGCACCTGCTCCAGCGCCACCCAGCAGGGCGCGCGCCGGGCCTCGATCTCCGCCAGCGGCGTGTAGCGCTGGGCGAAGGTGGCGAGAACGGTCTGGGCGTTGTCGCGCCGCGAAATCTTTTCGAGGATTTCGTTGGTTACGATGAGAATTTCACCGCCTGCCTTAAGCGTGGCTTGCCTGGCCTTGTCCAGCAGGGGGTGCGGCCGGGCGTCCTTGCCGACCAGCAAGGTCCGAGGCGCCTGGCCGAGCTCGATGGCCTCGGTGACGAACTTCAGCCCCTCGGCCAGGAACAGCCCCGTCTCGTTGCGTTCCTTGCGCATGTGCAGGGCGCGCACGGCCTTGACCGTCTCATTGGTCAGGGAGGTGACGTCGCGGATGCTCAACGGTCGCTCCAGCGCGCGAAGAAGCTCAGCCCGATCTCGCGACCGTCCGGCTGGTCTTCGGCCAGGGCCAGCTCGCCCCAGTCGATGCGGCCGCCGCGCTCGGCGCAGGCCTCGGACAGCAGGCCGGCCAGCGCCGGGCCGGAAACCCGCGCCGCGTAGGCGTTCAGCAGCAGGAAGGAGGCGTTTTCCGACAACAGCGATGCGCACAGGCGCGCCAATTCCGGCAGGTCCTCGAACAGCCGCCAGACCTGCCCGTCCGGGCCGCGGCCGTACTTGGGGGGATCGAGGATGATGCCGTCGTAGCGGCTCTCGCGGCGGACCTCGCGCTGGACGTACTTGCGCGCGTCCTCGCAGATCCAGCGGATCGGCTTGTCCTCGAGGTCCGACAGGGCCGCGTTCTCGCGGGCGTAGCCGATGGCCTTCTTGGAGGCGTCGACGTGGGTGACCTGGGCGCCGGCGGCGGCGCAGACCAGGCTGGCGACCCCGGTATAGCCGAACAGATTCAGCACCTTCGGCTGCTGCAGGGTCTCGATCCGAGCCTTCAGCCAGGCCCAGTTGGCGGCTTGCTCGGGGAAGAAGGCGAGGTGGCGAAAAGCGGTCAGCCGACCATGGAAGCGCACCTCGTCCCAATGCAGCGTCCAGGCGTCGGGCACCTGGCCGTTCAGGCGCCAGCGCCCGGCGTCCTCGTCCTCCTCGGCGGCGGCCGGATCGAAGACGGCGTTGGCTTGGGCCCACAGCTGCGGGTGGCGGGGGCTCCAGAAGCACTGGGGCTCGGGGCGCACGACGGTGAAGCGGCCGTAGCGCTCCAGCTTCCGGCCGTCGCCGGAATCGATCAGGGCATAGTCGTCCCAGGCGCGGGTGCGCATGGTTTCGGCATTGGGGGCGACGGTCGGGGCCATGGCCTCCGCTTACGAAACGAGGGGCCACAAAGCAAACGCCCCGCCCGGTTTCCCGGACGGGGCGCTCGGTCACTCAGGAGGGCTGAGGACTAGTAGGCCAGGCGATAGTGGCCGCGGCTGTCGGGGCAGACGCGGACGTATTCACCGCGCCAGTCCTGGGCCCAGCGGCAGTGGTTGCGGTCGTACCAGCGGTCCTCGTGGCGGCCGCGGTAGTAGTAGCTTTCGTTGTAGCCGTAGGTCTCGCCACGGTTCCAATAGGCGCCGTTGCCGTCACAGCGGACGGACTTGCCGCCGATGTTGGAGCCGACGACCGCGCCGGCGGTGGCGCCGACGACCGCGCCGGTGGTGCGGCTGCCGCGGCCCGCGACTTGCGAGCCGATGACGCCGCCGGCGATGGCCCCAAGCAGGCCGCCGCCGACGCGACGGTCACGGCGGTCCTTGTGGCAGGCCTGGCGGTAGTACTGGTCGGCCTCGTCGTAGCGGTACTCCCGGCGCGGCTGAGCGTAGGACGCGACCGGGGCCAGGGTGGTGGCGGCGATGGCGGCGGCGAGGGCGATGGTGATCGGGGTATGTTTCATGGAGGGGACTCCCAATGGCTGTGAGGTCAAAACGGCCTATGGCGAAGGTTGTTCCTCACGGTGAAGCTTCTATAGCCCATCCGAAGCCGTCCGCGTTTGCGGACGGCTTCACAAGTTCGGGAATGTACCTAGTCCGTAATGCGGTAGCGGCCGCGGCTGTCGGGGCAGACCCGCACGTAGCGATATTCGGTCGTGCCGCGGTAGTAGGCGGGAGCGACCGCCAGGCGGCAGCGCCGGTTCGAATAGTAGCCGTAGTCGTAACGGCCGCTGCGGCCGCCGCGATAGGAGTCGGCTTCGCGGTAGGGGTAGGTCTGCTGGTAGCCATAGTAGTAGCCGCTCGCGTCGCAGCGGGCGGTGGAACGGCCAACGTTGGCCCCGATCGCGCCGCCGACGATGGCGCCCAGGACGGTGCCTTCCGAGCGGTTGCCGTCGTTGTCGAGGTTGGAGCCCAGCGCGCCGCCGGCCAGGGCCCCGATCAGGGCGCCGCCAACCGTGCGGTTGTCGCGGCTCCGCTCGCACGGGCTGTTGCGGTAGCCGCGGTAATAGTCGCGGTCATAGCCGCGATAGCTGCTCGTCGAGCGGTCGTCGTACCCGCGGTAGCGATTGTCGTACCAGTAGTTGTCCGAATAGTCGTTGCGGTAGGCGAACACTCCGTACTTGCGCTCGTAGGCGCCACGGCCGTAGCGGTGGTCGTAGTCGGTGCGGGCGCGCTCATAGTCGGCCCGCTGGCGCTGGTAGTCGGCGCGGTTGTCGGCATAGTCCGAGCGGCGCTGGTCGTAGTCCGATTGCTGGCGCGCGTAGTCGCTTTGCTGGGCGTTGTATTCCTGGACCCGCTGCTGGTAGTCGGCCTCGGCCTGCGGATCGACGTACTGGGCGAGCGCGGGGGTGACGACGGATCCGGCGGCGAGCACTGCCGCCAGGGTAAGCGTGAGAGGACTGGCTTTCATCTTCGGTTCTCCTGTGGCGCCGGCGGAAGAGGGAGCCCGCCGTCCGATGACGATCGCCCGAACCGGCTTCTACGCCCCTGCTGAAAAGGCGCGGCTGGGTTCGATCTTGAGCGAAAACGCCCCCGGTCGCGGGGAGTTGCATTTCGCGTGACCGGGGATGCGGGGCGGGTTAGCTATGCGGGTTCCCAATTTGACGCGCGCAGGGGGTTTTGTGTCCGTCGCCGAAATGAAACCGGTCAGGTCCGCTCGCAAGGCCAAGGGCGAGGGTCACGCGCGCCGGGGCGAAATCCTGGAGGCCGCGCAACGGATCTTCGTCGAGTGCGGCTACGAGGGCGCGACCATCCGCAAGATCGCCGACGAGGTCGGCGTCTCGTCGACCGCGCTCTACATGCACTTCCGCGACAAGAGCGAGATCCTGCATGAAATCTGCGAAGGCGCCTTCGATAGCCTGCGGAAGAACCATGTCGCCATCATCGAGCGGCCGATCCCGGCGCGCGAAAAGGTGCGCGCCATTCTCGAAGCGTTCATGGACTTCGGCTTCGACAACCCCAACGCCTACAGCCTGGTGTTCCTGACCCGCCCCAGCGAAGCTCAGGAAGGCGCCGTGAACGTCGCCCAGCGGCTGGGCAAGGACGTCTTCGCCATCTTCCAGGGCTGTGTGGACGAACTGGCCGACGAGGGTCGCCTCAAGACCGATCCCAAGATCGCGGGCCAAACCCTGTGGGCGGGCTGCCACGGCATCGTGGCGCTCATTATCACCAAGCCTTATTTTGACTGGGCCGACAGACGGGCGCTGACCCAGACGATGCTCGACGCTCTTTTCGAGGGCCTGACGCGCCAGTGAGGCGATCGCTCGCCGCCCTGGTCTGCGTGACCACGCTCGTCGCCGCCAAGCCCGTCCTCGCCGCCGAGCGCGTCGTGGCGCTCGACCAGTGCGCCGACCAGTACGTCATCGCCCTCGTTCCCAGGGGCCAGATCGCCGGCGTCACGCCGCGGGCCGACGATGACGACGCCTGGCTGCGCGCCGGCGCCCGGGGCCTGCCGGTGCGACGGCCCACGGCGGAATCCATGCTGGCGGCGAGCCCGACCGTGGCGGTGCGCTACTGGGGCGGCGACCAGCGGCTGCTGGCGGCGCTGCGGCGACGCGGGGTGCGCGTCGTTCAGATCGAGGACGCGACGGACTTCGTCGGCGTCCGCATGGGTGTGCGGTCCGTGGCGCGGGGATTGGGGCAGCCTGCCGCCGGCGAGCGGCTCGTGGCGCGCATGGACGCCGACCTGGCCGCCTCGCGCGGGGCCTGGGGCGGGCGGCGTGCGCTGTACATCACTCCCAGCGGGTTCACGGCCGGCGCGGGCACCCTGACCGACGCGGTGCTGCGGGCCGCGGGCCTGACCAACGTAGCCGCCTCGGGTTTTGCGCCCGTCAGCCTGGAGCGCCTGGTGCTCGATCCGCCGAGGCTTTTCGTGAAGGCCTTCTTCGAGGCCGTGCGCTCCGATCGCCGCGGCGCGGGCCGCGGGCGGGTGATGAACCGCCTTATGCGGGGCCGCACCGCCGCCGAGCTGCCCGGTTCGCTGATGACCTGCCCCGCCTGGTTCGGCGCCGAGGCCAGCCGCCGCCTGGCCGAGCACGCGCCGCGATGAAGTCGCTGGGGGTCAACGCCATCCTGCTGATCGCCCTTGTGCTGGCCGCCGCTGTGGCCGTGACCCTGGGCGAGGTCGGGTTGAGCCCGTCCCAATACCTGCGGGCCCTGACTCACCCGGCCGATCCGGCCGGCCAGATTCTCTGGGAGATACGCAGCCCGCGCGTCTTCGCCGCCGCCGCCGTCGGCGCGTGCCTGGGCCTTTCGGGCGCATTGCTGCAAGGGTTGCTGCGCAACCCGCTGGCCGATCCGGGCGTGCTGGGCGTCTCGGCCTGCGCCGGCCTGGGGGCGTCGCTGGCGATCATCGCGGGCCTGGCGGTCACCCCGGGCGCGGTTGAGGCCGCCGCCCTGGCCGGAGCCGGGGTCGCGGCCGTGGCGCTGGTAATCTTCGCCACCCGCTTCGCCGAGCCCGAGGCGTTGATCCTCTTCGGCGTGTCGCTGTCGGCCTTCGCCGGCGCCCTGACGGCGCTGGTGTTCAACTTCTCGCCCTCGCCGATCGCCACCGCCGAGGTATTGGGCTGGATGCTGGGCTCGGTGGAGAACCGGGAGTGGGCCGACGCGGCCTGGGGCGGGATGGCGCTGGCCATGGCAGGCGGATTGGGCCTCTGGGCGCGAAAGGGCTTGCTGGCCCTGACACTGGGGGAAGAGACCGCGGCCACCACCGGCCTGCCGATACGCGCCCTGAAGATCGCCGCCGTCCTGGCCGCCGCCATCGCCACCGGAGCCGCCGTGGCCATTGCCGGCGTGGTCGGCTTTGTCGGCCTGGCCGCGCCGCATCTGGTGCGCGCCGCCGTGCGCGAAGACCCTGCCAGGCTCCTGCTGCCCTCGGCCCTGGCCGGGGCGGTGATGCTGGTCGGGGCCGACCTCATCGCGCGGCTGCTGCCCACCGACGTGGAGGTGAAGCTGGGCGTGCTGACGGCGTTGATTGGCGCCCCGCTGTTCGGCCTCATCGCCTGGCGCGCGGCGCGGAGTTGGCGCACGTGACGGCGCTCAGCTTCCACGACCTGACCGTCGAACTGGGCGGGCGCCCGGCGCTCACGATTTTCACCGCCAGGATCGAAAAGGGGGGCTTCACCGCAATCTGCGGTCCCAACGGCGCGGGAAAGACCACCCTGCTGCGCGCGGCGCTCGGCCTTGTGAAGCCCATCGCGGGCCAGGCCCTCATCGACGGCCACGACGTGCGGACGATGTCGCCCGCTGACCGGGCCGCGCGGCTTGCCTACCTGCCCCAGGAGCGGCGCATCGCCTGGGGAGTGCCGGCCCTGCGCGTCGCCGCGCTCGGCGCTGTCGATGCAAGCCCCGCCGGGGCTGACGCCCGGGGCCGTGCGGCGCTGGAGGCCGTGGGCCTGTCTGGACTGGAAGATCGCGGAACCTTCGAGATGTCCGGCGGCGAGCGCGCTCGCGTTCTGCTGGCGCGGTTGTTCGCCACCGGCGCGCCGACACTGCTGCTGGACGAGCCGGTCGCGGGCCTCGACCCCGACGCCCAATTGCTGGTGCTCGACCTTCTGAAGGAGAAAGTCCGGGCCGGACACACCGTGGTCGCCACGCTGCACGACCTGACCCTGGCGGCGCGCTATGCCGACCGGCTGCTGGTGCTGAAGGACGGGCGCCTCGCGGCCGAGGGCCAGCCGCAGGCTGCGTTGTCCAAGGCCGTGCTGGCGGACGTGTTCGGCTTGTCAGGGGCCTGGGTGAAGGGCCCGCACGGCCCAATGCTGGCCGCCCGGCGTAGCGCGCGGAGCTAGTGCGCCGGAGCGGTCGGCGTGCCCGCCTGCGGGACCACCGTGTAGCTGTACGACCCCCGCTTCAGGTCGCTGGCAAGGGACAGCGGAGCCGTCCCGCCGTTCAGCCGGGCGCGATAGATCTGCGTCGTCTCCAGGGTGCGCATGACGTAGTTGCGGGTCTCACTGAACGGAATGCACTCGACGAAATCGAGGGGATCGGTGGCGCCGCCGCGCGGATCGCCGCACTCCGAGGCCCACTGCGGCGGACGCCCGGGCCCGGCGTTGTAGCCGGCCGCGGCCATCACATAGCTGCCGCCGAAATTGCTGATCAGCGTGCCGAGGTGATAGCTGCCCAGCCGCATGTTGTAGGACGCGTCATAGAGGCTGCCTTCGTCGTAAGGCACGCCCAGTTGGCGAGCCACGACCCGCGCCGTCGGTGGGATCAGCTGCATCATGCCACGGGCGTTGGCGCCCGACCGCGCCTGCGGCCAGAAGTTGGATTCCTGCCGCGCGATCGACAGCGCGAAGGCCGTTTCGGCCGCCCCGGGCTCGGCCGGGAAACTGACGATCGGGTACGCGCGCTCGGGCAGGATGAACCCGCGGGTGGCGGCCGTGCGGGCGACCTTCATCGAGAGGTCCTGGTCGCCGTAGTAGCGCGCCATGTCGACCAGCAGGACATACTCCTCGGCATTGGGCAGGGTGTCGTCGAGGGTCAGCACGAAGGACTTGAAGAGGTCGCGCTCCCCGATCTCGGCGAGCATCCGGGCCGCTCGGACCAGGTCCCGGCCCTCGAAACGGGCGCGGTCCGCATCGGTGGGAACGGGATCGCGCGGCAGGGTGATGGTGTGGATTCCCGCCTTCTCGGCCGAGAGTTGGCCGTAGAAGGAGGTGATGTACTTGGCTCCGGCCCGGTAGAAGCCCTGGGCCGCGGCCTGGTCGCCGCGGGCCTCGGCCGCCCTGCCGCGCCAGTAGGCGGCCCGACCCTGGGTGATCGGGGTTGAGCTCGAGGCCTGCAATTCCGCGAAATGCTGGTCCGCCAGAACCGGATTGCGCATCTTGGTGAGGGCGACCCAGCCGGCGAAGAACGCTGCATCGACCTTGGGCTCGCCACGGGGGAACCCGGTGTTGGTCATCGCCGCATAGGCGGCGGCGTAGTTGCGGGCCCGGATCGCGGCGTTGAAGTAGAACTTCCGCTCGGTCCAGATGCGGTCGAGACTGTCGGCGTCGTTGGGCGCGGCCGGGAAGCTGGCGACCAGCCCCATGCCCAGGCTCTCCATGTTGTGCTTGCGCAGATACCGCGCCCGCTCGAAGGCCAGGCCGGAATCGGACGCCAGGTTGCCGGAAACCGCGTTGAAGCGCGCGGTCGAGTCGCCGCGGTCCTGGCGCAGGGCGCGCCGCGCCTCCGCGAGCGAACCGTACTCGGCCGGGACCAGCGTCAGCATGGCCGAGGCGGCCGGGCCCTGCGGCCCCAGCAGCAGGGTGTCGAGCCGGCGAATGTGATCGTTCTGGTCGAGCCACGAGCCGAAACGCGACAGCATCCGCTCCTGCACCGGCAGGTCGAACATCCGGTCGCGCCACCAACTCTTGATCAGGGTGCGCGCCTGGTCGGTCTGGCCCTTGGCCTGCAGCGCCGAGGCGAGCGCGATGGCGCCTTCCGCGGTTTGGGGCGGGGCGGTGTCGAACCACTGGATGACCCGCTCGGGATCTTGTGGCTGGGCGCTGTTGGACATGGCCCGTTCGGCGGCGGCCTGACGGGCGTCGGCGCGCGGCCAGCCGGCCAGGTCGCGGCGCGCCCCGTCCAGTTCGAAATAGCCCAGCCGTTCGCCCATTACGTCGACGAGCGCCCATTCGGCCAGGTCGCGCGCCACCGGGTCGCTGATCTGGTTGCGCAGGGACGAGACCTGGGAAGCATCGCCGCTGCGGGCGGCGGAGAGGGCGGAGCGCAGGGCGTTCGCGTCGGTGGTCGACAGGTTCGAGCGTTGATAGCCCATGGGCGCGGCATAGCCCGGCGCCGCGAAGGGCGTCGTCTGGGCCACCACCGGCGCGGCCGTCGCGGCGGCCAGCATCAGGGTCAGAACCTTGCCGTATGCCTTCAAAACCGACCGCTCCCTCAAATCCCTCGACGTCGAACCCGTGACGACCGTTGCGATAGCCGACGCTCGCCCCTAGGTTCGCGCAACAGTTTGGCCGCTCAATGGCGCGGCCGCCAGCCCAAGGTTGCAAGTTTCATGACACGGCCCCTCTTCAAGGGTGTGATCACCGCGCTCATCACCCCGTTCAAGGACGGGCAGGTGGACGAGGCCGCCTATACGGCCCTGCTGGAGCGCCAGATCGCCGGCGGCGTGCACGGCGTCGTGCCGGTCGGCACCACGGGCGAGAGCGCGACGGTCTCGACCGAGGAGCACAAGCGCATCGTAGAACTGACCGTGCAGGTCTGCGCGGGCCGCATCCCGGTCATCGCCGGGGCAGGGGGCAACGACACCGCCAAGGTCATCGACCTGGTTCGCCACGCCAAGGTTGTCGGCGCCGACGCCGCCCTGGTGGTGACGCCCTATTACAACCGCCCCAGCCAGGAAGGGCTTTTCCTGCACTACAAGGCCATCAACGACGCCGTGCAATTGCCGGTCATCCTCTACAACGTGCCCTCGCGCACCAGCGTGGACATGACCAACGAGACGGTCGAACGCCTGGCCAAGCTGCCCAACATCGTCGGCATCAAGGACGCCACCGGCGACATGGTGCGCATCAGCCTGATGCGCCGCGTCGTGCCGTCGAATTTCTCGCTGATCTCCGGCGATGACCCGACCCTGCTCGGCTACATGGCCCATGGCGGACACGGGGTGATTTCGGTCACCTCCAACGTCGCACCGGAAGCCTGCGTGTCGCGCTATGAGGCGGCCGCCCAGGGCGCCTTCGACACCGCCAACCAGTGGCAGGACCGGCTGGTCAGCCTGGACAAGGCGCTTTTCCTCGACAACTCCCCCGCGCCGGCCAAGTACGCGCTGAACAAGCTGGGACTCTGCGCCGAAGACGTCCGCCTGCCGCTCGCGCCCACCAACGCCGCCGCCAGGCCGGTCATCGACGCCGCGATGCAAGAGGCCGGGCTGGGCTAGAATGGCCGCCGACCCCAAACAGAAACCGATCGCCGAGAACCGGCGAGCGCGGTTCGACTATTTCCTCGAGGAGTTCTTCGAGGCCGGCATCATGCTGACCGGCACCGAGGTGAAGAGCCTGCGCGTCGGCAAGGCCAACATCGCCGAGAGCTATGCGGCGGTGAACGGCCGTTCCATCGAACTCGTCAACGCCGACATCCCGCCCTACAGCCACTCCAACCGCTTCAACCACGAGCCCCGGCGGCCGCGGAAATTGCTGCTGCACCGCAAGCAGATCGACAAGCTGATCGGCGCGGTGCAGCGCGAGGGACGCACGATCATTCCGATCAAGCTCTACTGGAACGACAAGGGTCTGGCGAAGCTTGAGCTGGCCCTGGCCAAGGGCAAGAAGGAACACGACAAGCGCGAGACCTCCGCCGCGCGTGACTGGCAACGCGACAAGGCCCGGCTGATGCGGGAGAAGGGGTGATCACCCCTGCCGACGTCGAGGCCATCGAGCGGGCGACCCTGAACGCGCTGCCGCCGCTGCTGCTTGAAGAGGATGACGGCTGGCTCCTGGCCGCCAATGAAGGCGCAGTCGGCCGCGCCAACAGTGTGCTGGCGCTGTGCGCGGGTCACGACCCCCTCATCGAAAAGCTGGAACGCGCAATCGCTTTCTACCGGCGCCAGGGGTTGCCGCCCTGCTTCCGCCTGTCGCCCTGGTCGCAGCCCGCCGGACTCGAAGCGATCCTGAGCGCGCAGGGCTTCGTTCCCGACCAGCCGACCGACGTGATGATCGCCGATCTTGCGACCGCCCTGGCCGCCCTGTCGGGCGTCGAGCCCGCCGAGCGGATGGCCGCGCCCGATGACGCCTGGCGGGCGGTGTTCCTGGGCGCCGGTTTCGATGCGGCGGAGGGCGCCAAGCGCGCCGCCACCCTGGCCCGCAGCCAGACCTCGCTGTTCGCGCGCCAGCAAGTGGACGCCGAGACCGTGGCGATCGGGGCACTTGGTGTAGGCGGCGACTGGGCCGGCGTGCACGGCATGCGCACCGCCCTGGCGCACCGCCGGCGGGGCCTGGCGGCGCGCGTCTTGAAAGCCCTGATCGAGGGCGCGGCGAGTCAGGGCGTCACGCGCCTGTTCCTGCAGGTCGAAGCCGACAACACGCCGGCCAAGTCCCTGTATGGACGCCTCGGCTTCGAGCGGGCGTGGGGCTACGCCTATTGGCGGCCGGTGGGCTAGGACAGAAGCGCTCGGGCGCGGTTGAACACCGCCTCGAACATGGCCGGGGTCAGCCGCCCGGTGTTCGTGTTCAGCCGCGAGCAGTGATAGCTGTTCAGCACCGTATAGGGCCCGGCGGCGAACTCGGTGCCGTGGCCGGGGATGCCCGCCGACGCCTTCAGGCCCAGGGCCTTGAGCACATTGCGCCGCGACACGTCGCCCAGGGTCACGATGACCTTCAGGCGGGGCAGGGCGGCGACGCGGGCCGCCAGGAACGGACGGCAGTGGTTCTCTTCCGACGTCTCTGGCTTGTTGCCGGGCGGGGCGCAGCGCACGGCGTTGGTGATCATGCAGTCGATCAGCTCCAGCCCGTCATCGGGCCGCGCGTCGTACCGGCCCCTGGCAAACCCCGTCTTGATCAGGGTTTCGTAGAGGATCACGCCCGCGCCATCGCCGGTGAATGGGCGGCCTGTGCGGTTGGCGCCAGTGCGGCCCGGCGCCAGGCCCGCGATCAGCAAGCGCGCGTTTGGATCGCCGAAGGACGGAACTGCGCCGTTGAACCAGGACGGGTTCTGGGCGGCGTTGGTCTGGCGATAGACGACCAGCCGCGGGCACAGCGGGCAGTCGCGAGGCGCTTCGGGGGGAGTGCTCACCGTTCGTCTTCGGCTTCGGCCTCGGCCGGGGTGCGGTTGTCGCCCTGCAGGAAGCGGGGGTTATGAGCCGGCTTTCGCGGACGGCCGATGATGCCCGACAGGTCGGCCAGGTCCACGAAGGCGTCGCACTGGCGGCGCAGGTCGTCCGACGCCAGCGGCGGCTGGGATTTTACGGTGGAGACGACCGTGACCCGCACGCCCTTGCGCTGCACCGCCTCGACCAGGGCGCGGAAGTCGCCATCGCCGGAAAACAGCACCAGGTGATCGGCCTGGGTGGAGGCCATCTCCATCATGTCGACGGCGATTTCCATGTGCATGTCGCCGCGCCAGCGCTTGCGGCCCTCGCGGTCGGTGTATTCGCGCGCTGGCTTGGTCACCAGGGTGAAGCCGTTGTAGTCGAGCCAGTCCACCAGCGGGCGGATCGGCGAATAATCATCGGCCCCGCCCTCGACGATGGCCGTGTAGTAGTAGGCGCGGATCAGCACGCCGCGCTGGCGGAACTCATCCAGCAGCTTCTTGTAGTCGATGTCGAAATCCAGCGCCTTGGCGGCCGAATAGAGGTTGGCGCCGTCGATGAAGAGCGCGATGCGGTCTGTCGGATAAAAACTCAAAGGATAATTTCCTGTCTAAAATGTCGGCCGTACAAGACGAAAATAACGCGGTAATCGTGGCGCTTGGATCAAATCTGATGGGCGCGTTCGCCTCCTCGGAAGCGCTCCTGGAAGCCGCGCTCGATGAATTCGAGGCCGCGGGGTTGCACATCTCGGCCCGATCGTCCTGGTGGAAATCCGCCGCCTGGCCCGACCCGCGCGGCCCCGAGTATCGCAACGGCGTCGCGGTTGTCGAGACGAAGCTTGGCCCGCGGCAAGTGCTTGACGCCCTGCGCGAAATCGAACGCGCCTTTGGCCGCAGGCGCGACGAGCCGAACGCCGCCCGCACGCTCGACCTGGACCTCATCGCCTATGGGCGGGTTGTGATGGACACGCCTGAGCTGACCCTGCCGCACCCGCGCGCGTCCGAGCGTCGCTTCGTCATGGGGCCGCTCGCCGAGGTTCTGCCCGCGTGGACCCACCCTCGAACAGGCCAACCGGTCCTTAGGCTCTTGGAAACGGCTGCTGTGGGACAAGATGCTGAACCTTGCTGAGGCCCCTCATGCGGCGCGCCCTGGTGATCCTGCTTCTGGTCGACCTTTCGGGCTGCGGCCCCAAGCCGGCGACCGACAATCCCATCTACACCCTGCGCGTGGGCAAGGCGCGCCACTACCTCGCGACCTTCGACGCCACCGTCCCGCCCGACAACCGCAAGCGATGCGAGCGGGTTAAGGCCAAGATGCACCGCCTCAAGCCGGACGAGACCTACGCGTGTATCGCCGGCTAGGGATCGCCGTCTTGCCGCATTGCACAATCGACCCCGCCTCGCTACATAGGGCGGTTCAATCCCTATCTCCCCGAGGACTACATGGCCCGCGTCACCGTCGAAGATTGCGTTGAGAAGGTTCCGAACCGGTTCGGGCTCGTTCTGCTGTCCGCCCACCGCGCTCGCTCCATCTCCGCCGGCGCGCCGCTGTTCCTGGACCGCGACAACGACAAGAACCCCGTCGTGGCGCTGCGTGAGATCGCCGAAGACAAGGTCGATCCCGACAACCTGTCGGAAAACCTGATCGGCACGCTGCAGCGCGTCGACGAACGCACCGAAGCCGAGGAAGAGGCTGAAACCCTCGCCCTGCTGGCCGATCCGCAGCACATGCAGATGTCCGAACACGAACTGGTCCGCGCCCTCCAAAGCGACCGGGACGGCGGGCAGGAGGAGCGCTACTGACGACCGCTTCGTCAGACGGCCATCCAAAGAAAGCGCCGCGTACCGGCGCTGCCGACATCGCTGCAACCGAAACCACGGCCGCCGGGCAACCGGCGGCCGTTGCTGCATCCCCCGCCAAGGACAAACGGTCTTCCGTAAAGCTCAGCGCGGAGCCGCTACCCGAAACCGAGGTCGCGCCCGCCAATGACCTGCCGGCCAAGCCGAGGAAGCGCGCCAACTATCTGCGCCAGACCGAGCTGGTCGAACGCGTCCAGGCCTATGACCCCGACGCCGACGAGGCCCTGATCAACCGGGCTTATGTCTACGCCATGCAGATGCACGGGGCGCAGCTGCGGGCCTCGGGCGACCCCTATTTCGCCCACCCCATCGAGGTGGCCGGCATCCTGACCGAATACCGGATGGACACCGCCGCCATCGTCACGGCCCTGCTGCACGACGTCATCGAGGACACCCCGGTCTCCAAGGAGGACATCGCCAAGCTGTTCGGCCCCGAGATCGCCGAACTGGTCGAGGGCGTGACCAAGCTGTCGCGGCTTGAGGAGCAGGCCGAGCACACGCGCCAGGCCGAGAACCTGCGCAAGTTCATCCTCGCCATTTCCAAGGACGTGCGCGTCCTGCTGGTCAAGCTGGCCGACCGTCTGCACAACATGCGCACGCTGCAGTTCGTGAAGCCGGAGAAGCGTGAGCGGATCGCGCGCGAGACCATGGAGGTCTATGCGCTGCTGGCCCGCACCATCGGCTGCCATCGCATCGCCACCGAGCTGGAAGAGCTGTCGTTCGAGCACCTCAACCCGCTGGCCCGCGACGCCATCATCAAGCGCCTTGACCAGCTGAAGGAAGAGCAGGGGTCCGCCGTGGCCGTGGTCTCGGGCGGCATCGCCAAGACGCTGGCCGACGCCGGCATCCGCGGCGAGGTCTTCGGCCGCGAGAAGACTCCCTATTCGATCTGGCGAAAGCTGGAGCGCAAGTCGATCGGCTTTTCCCAGCTGTCCGACATCTACGCCTTCCGCGTGATCGTGGATTCCGAGGAGGACTGCTACCGCGCGCTGGGCGCCGTGCACTCCAAGTGGCCGACCATCTACGAGCGTTTCAAGGACTACATTTCGCGGCCCAAGCGGAACAACTACCGCTCGCTGCACACGACCGTCGTGGGCCCCAAGGGCATGCGCATCGAGATGCAGATCCGCACCGCCACCATGGACTTGGTGGCCGAGGAGGGCGTCGCCGCCCACTGGCAGTACAAGAACAAGAACTACGGCTTCGACGCCGAGGCCGCGGCGCGGGAAGGCGGGCGCGATCCGCTGCAGAATCTGCGCGACCTGATCACCGTGCTGGAGCACGGCGGCGGCGACACCGACGACCTGGTCGAACACGCCAAGCTCGAAATGTTCATGGACCAGGTGTTCGCCTTCACGCCGAAGGGGCAGCTGATCAGCCTGCCCACCGGGGCCATGCCGCTGGACTTCGCCTATGCCGTTCACACCGAGGTCGGCGACACCGCCATCGGGGTGAAGATCAACGGCGAGCTGCGCCCCATGCGCACCCTGATTCAGAATGGCGACGTGCTGGAGATCATTCGCGGACCCAAGGCGGCCATCCCGCCCGACTGGCGCTCTTTGGCGATCACCGGCCGCGCCCGCTCGGCCATCCGCCGCCACATCCGCCAGACGGAGAAGGGCGAGTTCCAGAAGCTGGGCAAGGTCTCTATCGAGCAGACCTTCGCCAAGGCCGGCAAGTCGCTCACCGACATTTCGCTGCGCCCCGCCATGGACCGCTTCTCCATCGCCACGGAGGAAGAGCTCTACGCCACCGTGGGCCGCGGCCGCATCGCGCCAACCGGGGTGCTGGAGGCGGTGTTCCCGGGCCTCAAGGACTCCGAACGCGCCGCGGCGGCCGCGCGCACCCGCATCGAAGACGGCAAGGCAGGGCGGCTGTTCATCCGCGGCGGCGGCCTGACGCCCGGCGTCTCGGTGCATTTCGCGCCCTGCTGCAGCCCGGTGCCGGGCGACCGCATCATGGGCATCCTGCAGCCTGACGTGGGCCTGACCGTCCACACCATCGACTGCGAGCGCCTGGCCGAGTTCGAGGACCGCGAGGACCTGTGGCGCGACCTGCAATGGACGCCCCAGGCCGAGAACAACACCCTGGCGGCCGCCCGCCTGCGGGCCACCATCCGCAATGCGCCGGGCGTGCTGGGCCAGGCCTGCACCATCATCGGCGAGGCCGGAGCCAACATCCTCAATCTGAAGATGGCGCACCGGCAGGCCGATTTCTTCGACGTCGACTTCGATGTCGAGGTCGTGGACGCCCGCCACCTCACCCACATCGCCGCCGCCCTGCGCGCCTGCCCGTCCGTTGAGACGGTCGACCGCGTCAAAGGCTAGGAGCCGACCCCATGGACGACCCGGTGAAGTTCGAGGGCAAGCGCATGCCCGGGACGGTGTTTCACAAGTGCGGCCTCGCCGGCGCAACCTTCGACGACGTGAACCTGGGCGAAGCCCGCTTCAACAACGTCAACCTGATGGGCGCCAGCTTCGACGACGTGAACCTCAAGAACGTCCGCATCGACAACGCCAACATCGAGGGCCTGACCATCTACGGCATCGATATCCATGACCTCGTCGACGCAGAGATGGCGCGGCGGGAAGGGCGCGAACCCGAGCCGCGCTCCTAAGCTTGTCATCCCGGACGAAGCGAAGCGCAGATCCGGGACCTCAAACCACGCCCGATACCGCCCGGGAGGTCCCGGATAAGCGCTCTGCGCTTTCCGGGATGACAAACGTGGGGTAATCGGGCGCCCCATGACCAGCGAAGATGTCCTCGAAGAATTCCGCGCCGCAGGCGCCCTGCGCGAAGGGCACTTCGTGTTGTCCTCCGGACTGCACAGCGGCGTGTTCCTGCAGAAGAACCTGGTGTTCATGCTGCCGGCCCGCTGCGAGAAGCTGTGCCAGGCCCTGGCCCACAAGGTGCTGGCGCAATTCCCCGACGTCGACGTGGTCATCTCGCCCGCCGTGGGCGGCATCATCCCGGGCTATGAGACTGCGCGGCACATGAACGTGCCCTCCATGTACGTCGAGCGCGAGGGCGGGAGTTTCAAATTGCGCCGTGGGTTCCACGTCGATCCGGGCGCGAAGGTCGCCATGATCGAGGACATCGTCACCACCGGGCTGTCGTCGCGAGAGTGCATCGAGGCCATCAAGGCCGCCGGCGGCGACGTGGTCGTGGCCGGCTGCATCGTCGACCGCTCGGGCGGGCGCGCCGACGTGGGCGTGCCGCTGGTGGCGCTGGCGACGCTGGACGTCCCCGCCCATCCGGCCGACGCCCTGCCGCCGGAACTGGCGGCCATCCCGATCGAAGACCCCGGCTCGCGGAGGCTTTCGAAGTGACCCGCATCCGGCTGGGGGTGAACATTGACCATGTCGCCACCGTCCGGAACGCGCGCGGCGGGGCCTGGCCCGACCCGGTTCGCGCCGCCGAGCTGGCCATAGCCGCGGGCGCCGACGGCATCACCGCCCACCTGCGCGAGGATCGCCGCCATATCCGCGACGCCGACATCGAGGCGCTCAACGGCCTTTGCCGCCGCCTGTCCAAGCCCCTGAACTTCGAGATGGCCGTCACCGACGAGATGACCGAGATCGGGCTGCGCATCCTGCCGCATGCCGCCTGCCTGGTGCCCGAGCGCCGCGAGGAGCGCACCACCGAGGGGGGCCTGGACGCCGCCGGCCAGCACAACCGCGTCGCGCCTGTGGTCCGCGCCTTCAACGAAGCCGGCATCCGCAGCTCGCTGTTCATTCAGGCCGACCCCGAGCAGATCCGCGCCGCCGCTGACATGAAGGCCCCGGTGATAGAGCTACACACCGGCGCCTGGTGCGATGCCCTCGCCGAGGGGAAGGCCGACGAGGCCGCCGCCATCTTCGATCAGCTCAAGGCGGCCGCCCACCAGGCCGACGACCTGGGCCTGGAGGTCCACGCCGGCCACGGCCTGACCTTCGACAGCGCGCGAACCATCGCCGCCATCGCCCCGATCAAGGAACTGAACATTGGTCACTTCCTGATCGGCGAGGCGATCTTCACCGGCCTCGCGCCCGCCATCGCCCTGATGCGCAAGTCGATCGACGAGGGGAGGGCGGCCTTTGATCATCGGCATCGGCTCTGACCTGTCGGACATCCGCCGCATCCAGGCCTCGCTCGACCGGTTCGGCGACCGTTTCACCAACCGCTGCTTCACCGAGACCGAACGGCGCCGTTCAGAGCGCAAACCGGACCGGGCCTCCAGTTACGCCAAGCGCTTCGCCGCAAAGGAAGCCTGCGCCAAGGCCCTCGGAACCGGCATGCGTGGTGCGGTTTATTGGCGCGACATGGGCGTGGTGAACCTGCCTTCGGGTCAGCCGACGATGGCGCTGACGGGTGGCGCGGCGGCAAGGCTGGAGCGGCTGACGCCCGCCGGTTGCAAGGCCTTGATCCACGTCAGCCTTACCGACGACCATCCCTACGCCCAGGCCTTCGTAATAATCGAAGCCTTGCCGGAGACTTAAACTGCGACTACCGACGCCAATCACGGCCGGGGCGACGCACTCCGGCAGGGGATCTGAAGTATGAGCACCGAAAACCAGGCGGCCGAAGACGCGGAACACGCGGCTCACGAAGCCGCTGAAACCGAGGCCGTGTCCGCCGACGCGCATGACACCGTCGAGGCCGTCGAAGCCGCGGACGCCGCCGGGGCCGAGCATCTGGCCGACGAGGCCGACGACGCCGACCTGGATCTCGACGGCATGGACGAGGACGAGGGCGAAGCGCCCAAGTCGGCCAAGGAAGAGACCTGGGAGATCGCCAAGACGATCTTCTACGCCCTGCTGATCGCGCTGGTGCTGCGCATCCTCTTCTTCCAGCCCTTCACCATCCCGTCGGCCTCGATGGAGCCCAATCTCTACGAGGGCGACTACATCATCGTGTCCAAGTGGGACTACGGCTATTCGCGCCACTCGATCCCGCTGAGCCCGCCGCTGTTCCGCGGCCGCATCCTGGCCGGCACGCCGCACCGCGGCGACATCGTCGTCTTCAAGCTGCCGCGCGACAACAAGACCGACTACATCAAGCGCCTGATCGGCCTGCCGGGCGACCGCATCCAGATGCGCAATGACCTGCTCTACATCAACGACAAGCCGGTCACCGACGTCGTCCAGGGCCGCATCGACGTCGACACCGGCTACGGTTTCGAGCGCTCGGCCACGACGGTCCGCGAGACCCTGCCCGAGGGCAAGCAGATCACCATCCAGGACTTCGGTCCCGACGGTCATCTCGACAACACCGGCGTCTATACGGTCCCGCCTGGCTACTACTTCATGATGGGCGACAACCGGGACAACTCGATCGACAGCCGTGTCGAACAGGAGAACGGCGTGGGCCTGGTCCCGGCCGAGAACCTGGTGGGCAAGGCAGACATCATCCTGTTCTCGTGGAAGCCCGGCGCTTCGCTGTGGAAGCCCTGGACCTGGTTCACCCACCTGCGCCCCAGCCGGTTCTTCCATTCCCTGAAATGATCGTGCGCCCATGAACGCAAGGGTCGCTGCGGTCGCCGATCTCGAACGCAACCTCGGCCACGCGTTCAAGGACAAGAAGCGCCTGGACCTCGCCCTGACCCACGCCAGCGTGGGCGGGGCGAACCGCGTCAAGGACAATGAGCGCTACGAGTTCCTGGGCGACCGGGTGCTGGGCCTGCTGGTCGCCGAGCGGTTGATGGACCTCTATCCCGACCTGCCCGAGGGCAAGCTGACGCCGCGCTTCCACGGCCTAGTCGACAAGCCCGCCTGCGCCGCCGCCGCCCGCGCCATGGGCATCGGCGCCGCCCTGCGCCTCTCTCCAGGCGAGACGAAGACCGGCGGACGTGACAAGGACACGGTGCTGGCCGACGCCTGCGAGGCGGTGATGGCGGCGGTCTATCTCGACGGCGGCCTGACGGCGGCGCGCGCGGTGTTCCGCAAGTTCTGGGACGCGCAAATCGAACATCAGGCCACCCCCGGCGCCCGCGATCCCAAGTCGGCCCTGCAGGCCTGGGCCCAGGGCCTGGCCAAGCCGGTGCCCGCCTATGAGGTGGTCAAGCGCTCCGGCCCCGACCACGCGCCGAAATTCACCGTACGGGTCACGGTGGAGGGTGTAGAACCCCTCACCGCCAATGGACCCTCGCGGCAGGCGGCCGAGAAGGCCGCCGCCGCCGACCTGCTGAAACGCGAAGGCCTGCTTTGACCGAAATCGACACGACCAACGGCGCGGCCCACCGCGCAGGCTTCGCCGCCATCATCGGCGCGCCCAACGCCGGCAAGTCGACCCTGGTCAACCGCATGGTCGGGACCAAGGTCTCCATCGTCACCAAGAAGGTGCAGACCACGCGCTTCCCCGTGCGCGGCGTGGCCATCGACGGGGCCTCACAGATCGTGCTGGTCGACACGCCCGGCATCTTCAAGCCGCGCCGCCGGCTCGACCGCGCCATGGTGCGCTCCGCCTGGGGCGGGGCCGAGGACGCCGACGCTGTCGTGCACCTGATCGATGCGGCGTCGGAGATCGCCGTCATCAACAAGGAAGCCACCGGCGCCGACAACCGCTGCCACGAGGACACCGAGAGCATCACCCGCAGCCTCAAGGACGCGGGCCGCAAGGTCATCCTGGCCATCAACAAGGTCGACCTGGTCAAGCGCGATCAGCTGCTGGGCCTGACCGAGGCGCTGTTCGACACTGGCGTCTATTCCGAGGTGTTCATGATCTCGGCCGAGAAGGGCTCCGGCGTCGCCGACCTGAAGGCGCGGCTGGGCGCGATGATGCCGGAGGGTCACTGGCTCTATCCCGAGGACCAGTCGGCCGACGTGCCGGTCCGCGTGCTGGCCTCGGAGATCACCCGTGAGAAACTGTACCTGCGGGTGCACGAGGAACTGCCCTACGCCGCGGCGGTCGAGACCACCCAGTTCGAGGAAAAGGCCGACGGCTCGGCCCGCATCGAACAGACCATCTACGTCGAACGCGAAAGCCAGCGCCCCATCATCCTGGGCAAGGGCGGCCAGACCCTGAAGTGGATCGGCCAGCACGCCCGCGAGGAGCTCAGTGAACTGCTGGACCGCAAGGTGCACCTGTTCCTGCACGTGAAGGTCAACGAGAAGTGGACCGAGGACCGGGCGTTGTATGCGCAGTTCGGGCTGGATTTCGACGCGATGTAGGGGGTTGTCAGGGGCGGGTTTCTGGATAGGTCAATTAAATCAATAACCTGGCAAAACCACACGTCTGAAATGCGAGGAATTTGAAAATGGCCCGTCTTTTCAGCCTGATAGCTTTCGCGCTGCTGCTCGCAACGCCGGCCCTGGCCGAACCGTCCGCCAAGTCGGCCGACGAGCTCGCCATCGACACCCTGTTGGACAACTTCAACCTTGCGGCAGCCCGCGCCGACGGCCCGGCCTACTTCGCCAGCTTCACCCCCAACGCGGTCTTCGTCGGCACCGACGCTTCGGAGCGCTGGACCCTGCCGCAGTTCCGCGCCTTCGCCGAGCCCTACTTCGCCAAGGGCAAGGGCTGGACTTACACGCCCACGCACCGGACCGTCACCTTCGCCGACATGCCGTGCCATTGCGTGGCCTGGTTCGAGGAAGACCTTGTCAGCGAGAGCTACGGCACGACCCGCGGCACCGGCATGGTGCTGAAAGGTCCGGGCGGCTGGAAGATCGGCCAGTACGTCCTCACCATCCCGCTGCCCAATGATATCGCCAAGGATCTGGTGGCCACCATCAAGGCCTATGAAGCGGCGCATCCCAAGCCCGGGCAATAGGCGCTGGACACCTTTCGTTCTCCCGTCCAAACCACGGGCATGGAGTTCGAGAGCGACGCCTTTGTGCTGTCCGCCCGCTCGCACGGCGAGACCGGCGCGATTGTGGACCTGCTGACCGAAGACAAGGGGCGCTGGGTGGCCCACATCGCCGGCGGCGCCTCGCGCAAGATGAAGCCGTTCCTGCAGGCCGGCGCCCGCGTCATCGTCCGCTACCGCGCCCGCACCTCCGACCAGCTCGGCTCGGCGCAACTGGAGCCGATCGGCGAGGGGCCGTCCTCCCTGTTCGACGACCCGCTGGCATTGGCGGGCCTGTCCGCCGCCGCCGCCGTGGCCCAGGGCGCGCTGCCCGAACGGGAGCCGCACCCCGGCGCCTTCCTGGCCTTCGAGGCCCTGCTTTCGGCCTTCCACCACAGCCATGTCTGGCCAGCCGTGTTCGTGAAGTTCGAGGCCGGGCTGCTGGACGAACTCGGCTTCGGCCTCGACTTCTCCAAGTGCGCCGCCACCGGCTCGATGGAGGACCTGATCTACGTCAGTCCCAAGACCGGCCGCGCCGTCAGCCGCGCCGCCGGCGAGCCCTACGCCGATCGCATGCTGGCCCTGCCGCCCTTCATGCTGGGCAACCAGGCGGGCCTGCGCGAAGGCGAGGTGGGGCAGGGCCTCGAACTCACCGCTCACTTCCTCGAACAGTACGTCTTCAACCCGCTCAACAAGCCCCTTCCGCCGGCGCGAATGTGGCTGGTCGACAAGCTGGGCGAGGCGGGCCGTCTGTGACGGCTTGCTGAGCGGCCAAGCCGGGCCTACGGCAGAGGCGGGCATTCCCTGGAGCGATCGCGTGAACCTCAACCGCCGTCACCTGCTTGTCACCGCCGGGGCCGCTGGCCTGGCCGCCGCCGCCACTTCCGCCCAGGCGGTGTCGCTGCCATTCCTCGGCGGCGCCAATGGCGCGGCCGACCGGCTGCTCACGGCCTTCGCCAACGAGATCATCGACGGCAGCCCGGCCACCGCCACAGGCCTGGGTCTCGACAAGGGCCGCCGCGCGCCGCTGAAGTCGAAGCTGGACGACAGTTCCTGGGCTTCCGTCGAGCGCGAGGCGGCTGACTGCGCCGCGCGGCTGCGGCGCATGGCGGCGATCGACCGGTCGAAGCTCAACGGCCAGAGCGCCGTGACCTTCGACGCCGTCGCCTACGCCAACGACCTCGGCGTCGAGGCCGGCAAATTCGCCTACGGCGACAACTCGCTCAGCACGGCGATGAGCGAATCCGCCACGCCCTACGTAGTCAGCCAGCAAGGCGGCGCCTTCAGCAGCGTGCCTGAGTTCCTCAACAGCCAGCACCTGATCGCCGACAAGGCTGATTGCGACGCCTACCTGTCGCGCATGTCCGCCTTCGCCACGGTCCTCGATCAGGAGACCGAGCGGGTGAAGCGCGACACGGGTCAAGGCGTCATCGCGCCCGACTACATCCTCGACAATGCGCTGGGCCAGCTGGCCGGCTTCCGCGCCACGCCGCCGGCCGAGGCGCCCATGGCCCTCTCGCTGGCCAACCGAGCGAAGGCGCAGGCCATCCCCGGCGACTGGGCCGGGCGGGCCGCGTCCCTGATCGAAACCCGCATCAACCCGGCCCTGGATCGCCAGATCGAGGCTCTGAAAGCCGCCCGCGCCCTCGCCAACGGCGACGCCGGCGTGTGGAAGCTGCCCGACGGCGAGGCCTATTACGACTGGCTGCTCAAGGTCGGCACCAGCACGCCGCTCACCCCCGATGAAGTCCACCAGATGGGCCTGGACCAGAACGCCCAGATCCAGGCCCGCATGGACGAGCTGCTGAAGGGCCAGGGCCTGACCCAGGGCTCGGTCGGCGAACGGGTCCAGGCCCTGACCAGGGATCCCAAGTTCCTCTACCCGAACACCGACGCTGGCCGCGCCGATCTGATCGCCTATCTGAACGGCCGCATCGATGCGGTGCGCGCCAACCTGCCGAAGATGTCGCGCCTGACCATGAAGGCGCCCGTTGTGGTCAAGCGCGTGCCGCCGGACATCCAGGACGGGGCGGGCCTGGGCTACATGAATACCGGCTCGCTCGATGGCTCGCGGCCGTCGATCTACTACATCAACCTGAAGGACACCGGGAACTGGCCGCGCTTCACCCTGCCGTCCCTGACCTATCACGAGACCCTGCCCGGCCACGCCTGGCAAGGCGCCTACCTGGCCGAACACCACGCCCCGCTGATCAGCTCGCTGATGGGCTTCAACGCCTACGTCGAGGGCTGGGCGCTCTATGCCGAGCAGCTGGGCGACGAGATGGGCATGTATGACGACGATCCGTTCGGCCGGCTTGGCTATCTGCAGGCCCAGCAGTTCCGCGCCTGCCGCCTGGTGGCCGACACCGGCCTGCACGCCAAGCGCTGGAGCCGCGACAAGACCATCGACTTCCTGACCGGCGCCACCGGCCGCGCCCGCGCCGCCATGACCAGCGAGACCGACCGCTACATCGGCACGCCGGGACAGGCCTGCGGCTACAAGGTCGGGCACACCGAGATCAACCGCCTGCGCGACGGGGCCAAGGCCAGGCTGGGTGCGAGGTTCGACGTGCGCGACTTTGACGACGCCGTTGTCGCAGCCGGGAGCGTGCCGCTGACGGTGCTGGCTACGGTCATCGACACCTATGTCGCCAAGGCCCAACAGGCCTGATCGGTCGGCGCCTGCGCGGATGTGGCTTGTGGACAAAGGGGGCGAAGCGGGGCGTCTGGGCCCCCGCGTGGCCTAGACTGACCCGACACCTGACCGATTCGATATGACCAAGCATTTCCCCCCCGGCGCCGGCGATGACCACGGCGGACGCGTTGTCGATGAGGACCTCGGCGAGGCCCTGTCGCGGCGCTACCTGGCCTATGCGCTGTCGACCATCATGCACCGGGCCCTGCCCGACGTGCGCGATGGGCTCAAGCCGGTGCACCGGCGCGTCCTCTACGCCATGAACGAGATGCGCCTGAACCCTGACACCGCGGCCAAGAAGTGCGCCAAGGTGGTCGGGGAGGTGATGGGCAACTTCCACCCCCACGGCGACCAGTCGATCTATGACGCGCTGGTTCGCCTGGCCCAGCATTTCGCCCAGCGCTATCCGCTGGTCGACGGCCAGGGGAACTTCGGCAACATCGACGGCGATACCGCCGCGGCCATGCGCTACACCGAGTGCCGCCTGACGCCGGCCGCCAAGATCCTGCTCGAAGGCATCGACGAAAACGCCATCGACTTCCGCCCCACCTATGACGAGGCGGACGAGGAGCCCGTCGTCCTGCCGGCCGGATTCCCCAACCTGCTGGCCAACGGCTCGGCCGGCATCGCCGTGGGCATGGCGACCTCGATCCCGCCCCACAACGTGGCCGAACTGATCGACGCCTGCCTGCTGCTGCTTGAAAATCCCAAGGCCGAGATCGACGAGCTGATGGCGCTGGTCCCCGGCCCCGACTTCCCGACCGGCGGCATCTGCGTCGAGCCCCGCCACAATATCCGTGAGGCCTTCGAAACTGGCCGCGGCGGTTGCCGCCTGCGCTCGCGCTGGGAGCTTGAAAAGCTGGGGCAGGGGACCTGGCGCATCGTCATCACCGAGATCCCCTACCAGGTTCAGAAGTCCAAGCTGATCGAACAGCTGGCTGACCTCATCGAGCAGAAGAAGGCCCCGTTGCTGGGCGACGTGCGCGACGAGTCTGCCGAGGACATCCGCGTCGTCATCGAGCCCAAGTCGCGCAACGTCGAGCCCGAAGTCCTGATGGAAAGCCTGTTTCGGGCCTCGGACCTGGAGACGCGCTTCCCCATCAACATGAACGTGCTGGACGCGCGCGGCACGCCCCGGGTGATGGGGCTGAAGGCCTGTCTGCGCGCCTTCCTCGATCACCGCCGCGAGGTGCTGGTGCGCCGCTCGGAATGGCGGGTCGGCAAGATCGAGAAGCGCCTGCACCTGTTGGACGGCCTGCTGATCGCCTTCCTCAACCTCGACGAGGTGATCCGCATCGTGCGCGAGGACGAGCAACCCAAGGCCAAGCTGATCACGGCCTTTGCCCTGTCAGAGTTGCAGGCCGACTTCATTCTCGACACCCGCCTGCGCCACCTGGCCCGGCTGGAGGAAATGGAGATCCGCAAGGAGCACAAGCTGCTCTCGGACGAACGCGACGGCCTCTACACCCTGATCAATTCCCAGACCCGGCAGTGGACCCGTGTCGGCAAGGAGCTGGCCGAGGTGAAAAAGGTGATGGCTTCGCCGCGACGCACCACCTTCGCCGATGCGCCGCAGATCGACGCCGCCACCATTTTCGAGAGCACGGTCGAACGCGAACCGGCCACCGTCATCCTGTCCGAGCGCGGCTGGATCCGCGCCGCCAAGGGCAAGATCGACGACCCGTCGGAGCTGAAGTTCAAGGAAGGCGACAAGCTCGGCTTCCTGGTTCCGTGCGAGACCACCGACAAGCTGCTGATTTTTGCTTCCGATGGCCGCTTCTTCACCGTCGGCGTCGACAAGCTGCCCTCGGCGCGCGGCCACGGCGAGCCGCTGCGGCTGATGGTCGACTTCGAGGAGAAGTCCAGGATTTTGGCCGTCTTCGCCCACAAGCCGGGCCGCAAGCTCTTCCTGGCGTCCAAGGCCGGCTATGGCTTCATCCTGCCTGAGGAGGAGGCCGTGGCCTCCAAGCGCGGCGGCAAGCAGACCCTGAACGGAGAGGCGCGCCTGGCCGTGCCGGTCGATGGCGACCGCATCGCGGTGCTGGGCGACAACAACAAGGCGCTGATCTTCAACGTCGACGAACTGCCGGAGATGCCGCGGGGCAAGGGCGTAAAGCTGCAGAGCTATCGTGACGGCGGCCTGCGCGACGCGATGGTATTCTCGTCGGAAGCTGGGCCCGAATGGGCCGAGACCGGCGGCCGCAAGCGACAATGGCCCGACTGGCAAACCTACGTCGGCCGCCGCGCCGCTGCGGGCCGCATGGCGCCCAAGGGGATGAAGAAGCTGCGGGTCTAGGGCGCGGCGTCGCTGTCGGGCTGGTAGCGCGTGGGCCTCGGCCGCTTGGTCCACACCCAACGCGCGATCGCCAGACCCCAGCGGCCGGCCACGGCCAGGCCGAACAGGAACAGCCAGATCCGGATGGACTGGCCGCTCATCAGAAAAAGGGTCTCGCGGCCCTGGTCCACGCCAACGACGCCGACGAAAGCCAGCGCGGGATAGCTGAGGATGGCCCAGGCCAATCCCCACAGGAAAATCTGCACGGAGCGGAAGCTGAAAAGCTTCTTCACGGCGAACAGCTCGTAGAGCCCCAGCAGCAGCAGGGGTCCCGTCAGCACAGCCGTGACGAGCTGTTCGTCCATCCGGTCAGCCTCCCGTAATGACCTTAGCCGCGCTTTCCCCCCTTCGGCGAGCGCATTCGCCCTTTGCGCGGTATCGCCGTTCAGCTAGCGTCCGCTCTCGAACCCAGAGGGGAATACAATGATCGCCTTGATCGTTATCGGCGCCATCGTCGTCATCGTGCTGTTCATGGTCATGGGCGGTTACAACCGTCTCGTGGCGCTCGACCAGTCCGCCAACCAGGCCTTCGCCGACATCGACGTGCAGCTGAAACAACGCCACGACCTGATCCCCAACCTGGTGGAGACGGTGAAGGGGTACGCCGCCCACGAGGCCGGCACGCTTGAGGCGGTCACGGCCGCGCGCAACCGCGCCACCCAGGCCACCAGCGTCGAGGACAAGGTGCAAGCCGAGAACATGCTGACGGGCGCGCTGGGCAAATTATTCGCGCTGTCGGAGGCCTATCCGGACCTGAAGGCCAACCAGAACTTCCTGTCGCTGCAGGGCGAGCTGTCCGACCTGGAGAACAAGCTGGCCGCCGCCCGCCGCTTCTTCAACAACGCCGTCAGCGAGTTCAACTCGGTGCGCAAGGCGTTCCCCACGGTGATTTTCGCCGGCATGTTCGGCTACGGCAAGGATCGCACCTTCTTCGACGTGGGCGACGATGCGCGCGCGACGATGAACGCCGGCGCTCCGGAAGTGAAATTCGGCTGAGTCAGAGTTGAGCTGAAATCCTGTGGGCGCCGTCGGCCTCAAGACCTGGATCTGGCAGAATAATTTTCGATCACTGCTCTTGCTGGCGGGGTTTCCCTTCCTGCTGATCGGACTGATCTGGGCGGTCCAGCTCGGCTTTATCGGCATGGAGATGGCCCCCAGTTCCGGGTCGTTCCAGGGCGATATCGGCCAGTCGACCTCGTGGTTGGCCGGGACCGCACCGCTCGGTTTCCTGCTGGCGGGGGGCTGGTACGGCGTCGCCTTTTTCGGCCACCAGGGCATCATTGACCTGGCCACCGGCGCGAAGAAGGTCGACCGCAAGGATGCGCCGGACCTCTACAACCTGCTGGAAAACCTCTGCATCTCCCGCGGCCAGACCATGCCGGCGCTGCGCATCGTCGAGAGCCCGCAGATGAACGCCTGGGCCAGCGGCCTGGGCGACAAGGACGCGGTGATCACCGTCACCCGCGGCCTTCTCAATGCGCTCAACCGAGACGAACTCGAATGCGTGCTGGCCCACGAATTGACCCATGTGATCAATCGCGACGTGCGACTGACCGTGGTGGCGGCGGTTTTCGCCGGGGTCATCACCCTGATCGTGCAGCTTTTTTTCCGCATGCTGCAGTTCGGCGGGCGCGGCGGATCGGGCCGGTCGCGCAGTGATGGCGGCGGCGGCGGGGCCGGCGCCCTGATCCTGATCGCCATCGTGGCGGCGGGGATCGCCTATGTGCTGGCGCTGGTGGTGCGGGCGGCGATTTCGCAGAAACGCGAGTTCATCGCCGACGCCGGCGCGGTCGAACTGACCAAGAATCCCGACGCCATGATCAGCGCCCTGCAGAAGATCTCCGGCCACGCCGAGATCGAGGCCCCGCGCGACATCCAGTCGATGTTCATCGAGCATGAGGGCGGCGGCCTGTTCGCCAGCCACCCGCCCATCTCCAAGCGCATCGAGGCCCTGGTGAAATTCGGCGCCGGCAAGAATTTCATGGGCGCCGAGGCGGCCCGGGCCGCGACCGCGGCGAATACGTCGGTCCCGACGGCCTAGAGCTCTTCCGGTGGAATGGCGTCCAGCGCCACCCAGCCGCCCGGCTTCAGCAGCTCCAACGGCCGGAAGCGGGCCTTGTAGTCCATCTTCGCCGAGCCCTGCACCCAGTAGCCAAGGTAGACGAAGGGCAGGCCGGTCAGCTTGGCCTGTACGACATGGTCGAGGATGACGAAGGCGCCCAGGCTGTTTCGCGACAGGGTCGGGTCATAGAAGCTGTAGACCAGCGACAGGCCGTCAGCGAGCAGGTCCACCAGGGCGCAGGCTACCAGGTCACCGGGGCCGTGGCCGGTCGAAGGCGCGCGGTATTCGATGACGTGGGTGCGCACCGCCGTGTCCTCGACCATGGCCACATAGTCCGGCCAGGTCATGTCGCTCATGCCGCCGCCGCCGTGGCGCGCGTTCAGGTATCGGCGCAGGAGTTCGAACTGTTCGGCCGTGGCCTCGGCCTCGACCAGGTGGCGGGTGAAGTGCGTGTTGCGGTTGAGGATCTTCCGCTCGGAGCGTGAGAAGCCATAGCGCTCCACTGGCAAGCGCGCCGAGACACACGCGTCGCAGGCCTCGCAGGCGGGCCGGTAGGCGATGTTCTGGGAGCGGCGGAAACCGATCTGGGTCAGGCTGTCGTTGACGGTCGCGCCGTCGGACAGAGGCAGGTGGGCGAAGACTTTCCGTTCGAAGCGGCCGTCGAGGTAGGGGCACGGCGACGGGGCCGTGAGATAGAAGCGCAGCTGTCGGGTCGAAAAGTGCTGGGTCACGGCCCGGTTTCCTAGCCTCCTGTGCGATTAACCCCCATCAGCCCGCAGCCTGCAAGCGCCTTCGCGCCGCAGGGTCACAGGCTGGAATCCGACGGCAGCACCGGCGCCTCCCTCAGCAGCACGATTGCGATGCGGCGGTTGCCCGCCAGCGTCGGATCGTCGGGATAGAGCGGGTCGGAATTGGCCTTGCCCGACACCTGGTAGACCCGGTCCGGATCGACGCCGGCGGCCTGCAGGATGGCGCGAGCGGCGTCGGCGCGGTTGGCCGACAGCGGCCAGTCGGCAGCGTTGCGGGTCCCCGGCGTGGCGCTGGTGTGGCCGGTGATGGTGATGCGGTTGGGAAGCTGCGTGATCACCCGCGAGACGGCGCGCAGCAGCAGGCGCGCACGGTCGTTGGGCTTGGCGGAGTTCGGCTCGAACATCGAGCGGCCCTCCTGGTCGATCAGCTGGATGCGCAGGCCCTCGGGGGTCTGGTCGATGAGGATCTGCTTCGACAGCTCGGCCAGTTCGGGCATGTCCTGCATGGCCTGGCGCAGCGACTGGGCGGCCGACTGGAAGGCGGCCTGCTCGGCTTGCTGTTGCGCCCGGTCGGCGGCGGACTCCGGCGCGCCGGTGGTGGAGCTCTGCCCGGCCTGGTCGACATCCGTCGGGGCCTCGGGGGCCAGCTGGCTGACCACGGCCGCGGAGCCCTCGTTCTTGTTTCCGTCATCGCCCAGCGCGGTTCCGCCGAGGATGCCGCCGGCCCCGGAGGTCGATTCGGAGACGCTGGCGGGAGCGAAATAGTCGGCGATGCCGCGCTTCTGCTCGGGGCTGGTCGTGTTGATCAGCCACATCAGCAGGAAGAAGGCCATCATGGCGGTCACGAAGTCGGCGTAGGCGACCTTCCAGGCGCCGCCGTGGTGCCCGGCCGCCTGAACCTTCTTCACCTTCTTGATGATGACTGTGGTGTCCATCATCGCCATGCGAACGCGCTCCGGGAAATGCCTGGCCCCGACCTTCCGCGCTTAAGGTTAAGGGGGCCTTGCTGAAGCGGTTGCGCGTATCGTCGCGGCGGCCTAGTCGGAACCGTGGACGACGCTTCGAAAGACTTCCGCCGGGCCCTGGGATCGTTCGCGACCGGCGTCACGGTCGTGACCGCCCAGGACGCCGAGGGCGCGCTGGGCCTAACGGTCAATTCCTTCACCTCGGTGTCGCTGGATCCGAGGCTCGTCCTGTGGTGCCTGGATGACATCTGCGACCGCCGCCACGTCTTCCACACCGCCGAGCGTTTCGCGGTCAATGTGCTGGCCGCCGCCGACCAGGCCCGGTCGCAGCGCTTCTCACGCGGGGCGGGGCGGCCGGAGGCGGGCGAGCTGGAGGAGGGCGTCACCGGCGTCCCGGTGCTGAAGGGCGCGCTGGCGCGGTTCGAATGCGAGACGCGCGAGCGCATCCAGCTGGGCGATCACCAGGTGATCGTGGGCGAGGTTCTTGCCTACGAGGCCGCCGACGGCGAAGGCCTGGTGTTCTTCCGCGGCCAATACGGATGTTTCGACGGGAAAGCCTCATGAAGATCGGTTTCGCGGGCCTGGGGGTCATGGGGGCCCCCATGGCCGGCCACCTGCTCACGGCGGGGCACGAGGTGGCCGGCTTCAACCGATCGCCCGACAAGGCGCAGGCCTGGGCCGGGCGGACCGGTGGCCGTTACGCCGGCACGGCGCGCGAGGCCGCCAACGGCGCTGAGTTGTTCATCCTGTGTGTCGGCAAGGACAGCGACGTCGCCGAAGTCGTCTCCGACGCCCTGCCGACCCTTGCCGAGGGCGCGATCGTGGTGGATCACACGACGACCTCGGCGCGGATCGCCCGCGAGATGGCCGAACTCTGCGCCGCGTCGGGCCGGACCTTCATCGACGCGCCGGTCTCCGGCGGCGAGGCGGGCGCGGTCAACGGCCAGCTCAGCGTCATGGCCGGCGGCGATCCCAACGCCTTCGAGACGGTCGCGCCGGTGCTGATGGCCTATTCCAAGGCCGTGAAGCTCATGGGTCCGGCCGGCTCGGGCCAGCTGACCAAGATGGTCAACCAGATCTGCATCGCCGGCGTGGTCCAGGGTCTGGCCGAGGCGATGCATTTCGCCAAGAACGCCGGGCTCGACACCGCCGCCGTGCACGAGGCGATCGGCAAGGGCGCGGCCCAGTCCTGGCAGATGGACAACCGCTGGGCGACGATGGCGCAGAACAAGTTCGACTTCGGCTTTGCCGTCGACTGGATGCGCAAGGACCTCGGCCTGGTGCTGGAAGAAGCGCGCGCCAATGGATCGCATCTTGCCCTTACCGCCTTGATCGATCAGTTCTATTCTGAAGTGCAAGCCATGGGAGGCGCGCGATGGGATACGTCGAGCCTGGCCGCCCGTCTGGAAGATCGCCGCACGCGCTGATCGGCGTCCTCGCGTTCGCCATGGCCGCCGTCGGCGCGTCCGCCCAGGCCGCCCCCTTGTGGCAAATGGACTATTTGATCAGTTTCAACCCCGCCAAGGAATTCGGCCGCGGCGTGCGGTGGGTGAAACGCCCGCCGACGAGCCAGATCTTCGCACTCTATCCCAAGGATGCTTTTCGCGACCATGTCTCGGGGGTGACCACCCTGGAATGCGCCGCGACCGCCGAGGGCGGCTTCGCCGACTGCACGGTCGTCGAGGAAAAGCCGGAGAACGCCGGGTTCGCCGACGCCACGCGCGGCGTGCTGGCGCTCTATCAGTTCGGCCCGGCCGACAAGATCACGCCGGAAATCGTGGGCAAGCGGGTCAAGATTGCTGTCGTATGGTCGACCCGGCGAAACCTGACACGCGAAACGCGTCCCTAGGGCCTGGGGAGTGGATATGCATCGGCTGATCAGGGCGGCGCTGGGCGCCTGCGCAGGACTGACGCTGACCTTCGGCGCCCTCGCGGCGCAAGCGACGGAGGCCCCAGCCGTGACCGAAGCCGACTTCACCGTCCACAACTTCCACTTCCGCTCCGGCGAGACCCTGCCGGACATGAAGATCCACTACCGCACCCTGGGAACCCCGCACCGCGACGCCCGCGGCCAGATCGACAATGCGGTGATGATCCTGCACGGCACAGGCGGCACGGGCGCCCAGTTCCTGCGGCCCCAGTTCGCCGACATCCTGTTCGCGCCGGGCGGCGAACTGGACCCCGCGAAGTACTTCATCATCCTGCCCGACGGCATCGGCCACGGCGGCTCGTCCAAGCCCAGCGACGGCCTGCACGCGCGCTTTCCGCACTACGACTACGACGACATGGTCGCGGCCCAGCACGCGCTGCTGGTCGACGGCCTGCACATAAACAGCCTGCGGCTGATCTTCGGCACCTCGATGGGCTGCATGCACGCCTTCGTCTGGGGCGAGACCTACCCGGGGTTCGCACGCGCGCTCATGCCCATGGCCTGCGAGCCGACCCAGATCGCCGGCCGCAACCGGCTGTGGCGCAACATGATCATGGAGGCGATCACCACGGATCCGACGTACGCCGGCGGCGATTACACCGCCCAACCGGCCGCCGGCCTGCGCGCGGCCCAGTCCATCCTGATGATCGCCGGCGCCGCGCCGATGAACGCCCAGGCCCAGTGGCCGACCCGCGACGCGGCGGACAAGTACCTCGACGAGAGCCTGCCCAAGGCGGTCGCGGCGCTGGACGCCAACGACCTGCTCTACCAGGTCGCCGCCTCGCGCAATTACGACCCGTCCGCGCGGCTGGAGCTGATCACCGTGCCGGTGATGTGGATCAATTCCTCGGACGACTTCATCAACCCGCCGGAGCTGGGCCTGTCAGAACAGTTCGCCCCGCGCCTGAAGAATGGCCGCTACCGGCTGATCGCGGCGACGGCGGATACGCACGGGCATGGGACGCATACGTGGGCGAAGTTCTGGAAAGATGACTTGCGCGCGTTGCTGGAGCGGTCCGAATGAGCGCGGCGCGCGCTTCCATCGCAGCCGTTCTCGCAATCGCGCTCATCGCGATTGGCGCGCCCGCGGTTGCGGGCTCGGGCGGGTCCATGCACCCCAGCCACCACCACGGCGGCAAGTCTGGCTCACCCACAGATACGCCCCGGCTGACGCGCGACCCCATGATCGTGGTTGGCCAAACAGTCATGATCGCTGCCGACAGCGCCTTCTATCCGAAAAGCGCTCTGGAGCACCGCCTGGAAGCGAGAGGCGTTGTTGAATGCTCGGTCACCCGGGCTCACTCGATAATTGACTGCGTGGTCTTGGCCTTCGCACCATCAGGCGAAGGATTCGACGCCGCCGCGCTGCAGCGCATCGCCAGCCTTCGAGTCCGGGCGAGGGACGATGTTGGCGATACGGCAGGCCGCAAGGTGCGCTTTCCGATCTACTTCCGCTTGGTCAAACGCGGGCTCGCGCCTTCGTCCCTGGCGCCGACCGGCCGCAGCATCGGGACCGCAGGCACACCGCCCAGTGGACGCCACTAGCCCAGGAGCTTCGCGGCCCTCGGCGCGAAATAGCTGACGATCCCCGCACAGCCGGCGCGCTTGAAGGCCATCAGGCTTTCCAGGATGGCGCGGTCCTCGTCCAGCCAGCCGTTCTGCGCCGCTGCCATCAGCATCGAGTACTCGCCGCTGACCTGGTAGGCGAAGGTGGGCACGCGGAAGGTCTCGACCACGCGGCGGACGATGTCGAGGTAGGGCATGCCCGGCTTGACCATGACCATGTCGGCGCCCTCGGCCAGGTCCGAGGCGACCTCGCGGATCGCCTCGTCGCCGTTGGCCGGGTCCATCTGATAGGTGCGCTTGTCGCCCTTCAGCGCCTTGGCCGAGCCGACCGCGTCGCGGTACGGGCCGTAGAAGGCCGAGGCGTACTTGGCGGCGTAGGCGAGGATCAGCGCATCGTGGTGGCCGGTGGCCTCCAGGGCGCCGCGGATGGCGCCGACGCGGCCGTCCATCATGTCCGAGGGCGCGATGATGTCGGCGCCGGCGCGCACCTGCACCAGCGCCTGGTCGACCAGGCGCTCCAGCGTCGGATCGTTGAGGATGCGGCCGTCCTCCATCAGCCCGTCGTGGCCGTGGTCGGTGTAGCAATCCAGCGCCACGTCACACATCACGCCCAGCTCGGGCGCGGCGTCCTTCACCGCCTTGATGGCGTCGGGGATCAGGCCCGCCTCGTTGGTGGCCTGGGTGCCGTAAGCGTCCTTGGACGCGCCGTCGATGTGCGGGAACAGGGCGATGGCCGGGATGCCCAGCGCCACGGCCTGTTTCGCCGCCTTGGCGACCTCCTTCACTGACAACCGGTCCACGCCCGGCATGGAGGCGACCGGCACGCGGTCGGCGGTCCCGTCATGGACCACCACCGGCCAGATGAAGTCGGCCGGCGTCAGCACGCTCTCGGCGACGAGGCGGCGGGTCCAGTCGGCCTGGCGCAGGCGGCGATGGCGCAGGGAGGGGTAGGCGGCTTGGGGCTTCATGGAACTCAGTTGTAATCGCGCCCGAGGGGCTCGTTGTTGGCGAGCTTGAGCAGGCCGTAAAGCGATGCGCCGAGCTGCCACAGCCAGCTGCCGCCGGCCAGCAGGCCCGCAAGCACGAAGGCCGGGATCACCCACGGGTCGAGCGTCATCTGGGTCACATCCACCCCTTCCGCCAGGCGCATGAAGAACACCGTCAGGCCGGCCAACAGGCCGAACACCAGCGGAAGCATCATCAGAAGCGCGATCCAGAAGATCTTGATCTGGAAGCGGATATGGGACTGTACAACCGACAGTCCGGGCGCCTTCATCACATGCGCGATGATCCCGCCGATGAGCCCGGTCAGTCCCGTCGTGAAGGGCGATACGATCAGCAGGCCATAGACCACATAGGCGCCGATCCGCTCATCCCCCGGCTTGCTGAGATCGCCGCTCGACGGGGATGGGCCCGCTCCACTAGAAACCGTCTCCGACATATCGGGGCTCCGGATGGCGGCTTGCCCGCCCGCGCCAAGCCCTTAAACCGGAACCACGGCGCCGGAAAGGCCGCCGCTCATCGGGAATTGTACCTATGGATTTCAGCCTCACCGAGGACCAGGTCGCCATCCAGGACATGGCCCGTTCCTTCGCCGAAGCCGAGCTGATGCCGAACTCGGCCCGCTGGGACGAGGAGAAGCACTTTCCGGTCGAGGAGATGCGCCACGCCGCCCAACTGGGTTTCGGCGGCATCTATGTGCAGGAAGAGCACGGCGGCTCGGCCCTGGGCCGGCTCGACGCGGCGATCATATTCGAGGAGCTGGCGCGCGGCGACGTGTCGGCGGCCGCCTTTATCTCGATCCACAACATGGCCACCTGGATGATCGACCGCTACGGCTCGGCCGAGGTGCGGGCCAGGTTCGTGCCCCGCCTGACCACCATGGAGCTGATCGCCAGCTACTGCCTGACCGAGCCCGGCTCGGGGTCGGACGCCGGATCCCTGCGCACGACCGCGCGGCTGGACGGCGACCACTATGTGCTGAACGGCTCGAAGGCCTTCATCTCCGGCGCCGGCGTGTCGGACGTCTATGTCTGCATGGTGCGCACCGGCGTGGACGGCCCCAAGGGCGTCTCCACCATCGTGGTCGAGAAGGGCACGCCGGGCCTGTCGTTCGGGGCCAACGAGAAGAAGATGGGCTGGAGCAACCAGCCGACCGCCATCGTCCAGTTCGACGACTGCCGCGTGCCGGTCGAGAACCGCGTCGGGGCCGAGGGCGAGGGCTTCCGCATCGCCATGTCGGGCCTGGATGGCGGGCGGTTGAACATCGCCGCCTGCTCGCTGGGCGGCAGCCGCTTGGCCATCGAAACCGCCAAGGCCTACATGGAAACCCGCCAGCAATTCGGAAAGCCGCTGAAGGACTTCCAGGCCCTGCAGTTCAAGCTGGCCGACATGCAGACCAATTTCGAGGCCGCGCGCCTGATGGTGCACAAGGGCGCCCACGCCATGGATACGCGTGATCCGCGCGTCACCCAGCTCTGCGCCATGGCCAAGCGCTTCGCCACCGACGCCTGCTTCCAGATCGCCGATGACGCCCTGCAGCTGCACGGTGGCTACGGCTACCTGAAGGACTACCCGCTGGAGCGCATCGTGCGCGACCTGCGGGTCCACCGCATCCTGGAAGGGACGAACGAGATCATGCGCGTGATCACGGCGCGGGAGATGTTCCGGCAGTGAGATTGGACTGGCACGAAAAGCTCAGGCTCGTAGCAATATTTGTCGGGATCGGATTATTCGCCTACGGCATCTTCGCGCGCCACATACTCGTCGCCCAAGTTGGCTCCGTCTTGGTTGGCGTGGCTGGCCTCTCGCACATTAGACATCCAAGTCTGGGTCCCCAGGACGGAGATCGTGACCGGCGGAACGCTAGGCGACCGCGGCCCTCAGCGGACGACTGAACTCCAGTGTTCGCCCACTCTCGGTCTGCGGAATCTAAGTTGCGGCCGGGTAGCATCGCCCGCTAAGCCGCCTGCGATGCCTGATTCCGCCGCCGAACTCCCCGTCCTGACCCGCGTCGAAGACGGCGTCGGCCGCCTCACGCTCAACCGTCCCCGCGCGCTGAACGCGCTGACGCGCCAGATGTGCGAACTGATGACCCAGGCGCTGCTCGCCTGGAAGGATGACCCGGCCGTCGAGATGGTCCTGCTCGACCACGCCGGCGAGCGCGGCTTCTGCGCCGGCGGCGACATCCGCATGATCGCCGAGAGCGGGGCAGGGGATGCGTCCGAGGCGAAGCTGTTCTTCCTCACCGAATACCGCCTCAATCACCTGATGATGGTCTATCCCAAGCCGATCGTGGCGGTGATGGACGGCATCGTCATGGGCGGCGGCGTGGGCATTTCCCAGCCGGCCGACTACCGCATCGTCACCGAACGCACCCTCTACGCCATGCCCGAGACCGGCATCGGCCTGTTCCCCGACGTCGGCGGCGGCTGGCACCTGCCCCGGCTGCCGGGGCAGAGCGGCCTGTGGCTGGCCCTGACCGGCGCGCGCCTGCGGGCCGACGAATGCATGGCCTTGGGCATCGCCACCCACTACGTCGAGAGCGTCAGCCTGGACGCCGTGAAGATCGCGCTGCGGGCCGTGCCCGGCGATCCGAAGGGCGTGATCGAGCGCTTCGATTCCGATGTCGGCGAGGCGCGCATCGAGAAGAACCTGCGCCGTATCGACCGCTTCTTCGCCTTCGACAGCATGGAAGAGATTTTCGCCGCGCTGGGCGAAGAGGCAGACGGCGAGAACTGGGCCTTCAAGGAGTTACGCACCCTGCGGACCAAATCGCCGCAGGCCATGAAGGTCACGCTGCGCCAGCTGCGCGCGGGCGCGAACATGGCCTCCTTCGCCGAAGTCATGGCCATGGAATACCGCCTGGGCGGCCGTACCGTTCAGACCCACGACTTCCAGGAGGGCGTGCGCGCCGTCATTGTCGACAAGGACCAGACCCCGCGCTGGAACCCGGCGACCCTGGAAGGGGTCAGCGACGCCTCGCTCGACGTGCTGTTCGCGCCCCTGCCGGGCGGGCAGGAATGGACGCCGCTGCCGGGTCTCTGACCGGCGGCGGTTCCGGCCTGTAATCATTCCGCCGCCGCCTCCGAACCGGTTGTTGGAGGGCAGTAGATGGGTCGCTCGTCGAACCTTGATTTCCGGCCGGTTTGGGCGTTGCTACGCTTCCTGGGAATCCGGGGGAGCCGAGCCGATGCGTAAGTTGATCGCCGCCTGTGCCGTGGCGCTGGCGCTGGGGGCCGGAACGGCCTACGCCGCCGCCCGCGTTTCGCCCGCCGTGGCCCACGCCGTAGCCACCCCGACTAGGCCCGCCACCGACACGGTCCGTGACCCGCTGCGCCTGCCCGCCCAGATCCTGGCCTTCACCGGCATCAAGAAGGGCGACAAGGTCGTCGATTTCTGGCCGGGCGGCGGCTACTTCACCCGCCTGTTCAGCCCGCTGGTCGGACCGACAGGCAAGGTCTTCGCCATCTCGCCCCAGGAACTGGTCGACAAGTTCGGCGACCGGGCCAAGGCCAGCATGGAGAAGCTGCGCAACGACCCCAATACGCCCAACGTCACCGGCATCTTCGCCCCGGCGGCAACCTTCGGCGCGCCCGAGCAGGTAGACGTGGTCTTCACCATGCAGAACTACCACGACCTGCACGCCAAGTTCATGGAGGGCACGGACGTGGGCGCGTTCAACCGCGCCGTGTTCGCGGCCCTGAAGCCCGGCGGTTATTTCATCGTCGGCGACCACGCCGCCGCGCCGGGCGCGCCCATCTCCAGCGCCGAGGACCTGCACCGCATCGACCCCGCCATCGTGCGCAAGGAGGTCGAGGCCGCGGGCTTCGTCTATGTCGGGTCGCTGGACGTACTGCGCCGCGCCGACGACCCGCACACGGCGCGGATCTTCGAGACCGAGATCCACGACAAGACTGACCGCTTCATCCTGAAATTCCGCAAACCCCGCCGCTAGGACTGACCCTATGAATCGCCGCCAATTCGGCCTGCTGGCCGCCGCCGCCCTGGTCCTGACCCCCGCTGCTGCGCTGGCCTGGTCGCCTGTCAGCAATGCGCTCGCTGACTCCCGCCGCACCGCCGAGGACAAGGACCGCGACGCGCGCTCCAAGCCCGCCGAGGTTGTCGCCTTCGCCCACATCAAGAGCGGCTCCAAGGTCGCAGACCTGGTCATCGGCGGCGGCTATTACAGCCGGGTGTTCGCCAGCGTGGTAGGCCCGCGCGGCAAGGTCTGGTCGTGGCAGCCGGCCGAGTTCGTCTCCTTCAGCGCCGACTACGCCAAGCCGTTGACCGAATTGCCGGTGGCCTTCCCGAACGTCTCGACCTCGGGCGCCAGCTTCGCCGAGTTCGCGCCGCCAGGCGGTCTGGACGTCGCCTTCACCAACCAGAATTATCACGACTTCCACCTGCCCCCGTTCCCGGCCGACACGGCCGCGAAGGTGAATGCTGCGGTGTTCGCCGCCCTGAAGCCGGGCGGCTACTACGTGATCATCGACCACTCCGCCGTTTCCGGCGCCGACGTCGGGACGACGGCGAACACGCTGCACCGCATCGACATCGACGCCGTGAAGCGTGAGGTGATGGCCGCCGGCTTCGTGCTGGACGGCTCCAGCGACCTGCTGCGCAACCCGGCCGACCCGCGCACCGCCATCGTCTTCGACCCGGGCATCCGCGGCCACACCGACCAGTTCATGCTGCGCTTCAAGAAGCCGCGCTTCTCGATGTTCAACCGCCATGCTCCCACGCCCAGCGACCAGACCCCGGGGATGATCCACTAGGGCGTAGCGCCGCCCGCCCGAACGCAGTAAGCCCTCGCCGCATCATTCGCGTCGAGGACTGCCATGCGCATCGCTTTCATCGGACTGGGCAACATGGGCGGCGGCATGGCCGCCAATCAGGCCAAGGCGGGCCGTCAGGTCGCCGCCTTCGACCTGTCCGCCGAGGCGCTGAAGCGGGCCGAGGACAACGGCTGTTCGCCCGTCGCCTCCGTGGCCGAGGCGGTGAAGGACGCCGACGTCGTCATCACCATGCTTCCGGCCGGCCCGCATGTTCGCAAGGTGTATGCCGAGCAGGTCTTCCCCAACGCGCCCAAGACCGCGCTGCTGATCGATTGCTCGACCATCGACGTCGAGAGCGCCCGCGCCGTCGCCGGCCAGGCGGCCGAGCAGGGCTTCACCTTCGCTGACGCGCCCGTCTCCGGCGGCATCATGGCGGCCGACGCCGGGAGCCTGGCCTTCATGATCGGTTGCGATGCCGACGCCTTCGCCCGCGTCGAGGAAGCGCTGGCGCCCATGTCGCGGGTCACCATCCGCGCCGGCGACCATGGCACGGGGCAGGCGGCCAAGATCTGCAACAACATGGTGCTGGGCATCTCGATGATCGGCCTGTGCGAGGCCTTCGCCCTGGCCGAGCGCCTGGGCCTGGACGGCCAGGCCTTTTTCGACATCGCGTCGAAGTCGTCGGGCCAGTGCTGGTCGCTGACCACCTATTGCCCGATCCCCGGCCCGGTGCCGGCCGCGCCGTCGAACCGCAACTTCGAGGGCGGCTTTGCGGGCGCGATGATGCTGAAGGATCTTAAGCTCGCCCAGGATGCGGCCGCCAAGTCGGGCGCCACGACCCCGATGGGCGCCCAGGCCGAGGCGCTGTTCGCGCTCTATGAGCGGCTGGGGTACGGCGGCAAGGACTTTTCGGGGATCATTCAGCTGCTGCGCGGTGATCTGGCGGCGCTGAACTGACGTCCATTCACGCAGAATCCGCGGCCGTTCGCGATTACGTAGTTTACCGGCGTGGACAGCCGGCTGGGGCGGTGCGAGAAGGCGCCGCATAAAGACATGGAGTCGCCTTCCAGGGTCATGTTCCTGAACCTCGGAAAGCGGTAGATTGGTGCGATGGACTACAAGGCCGCATTCAGCCAGGCGATCGAACAGGTTCGCGCCGAGGGCCGTTACCGGGTCTTTGCCGACCTGAAGCGCCGCCGCGGCGAGTTCCCGCGCGCTGTCTGGACGACGCCGGAAGGCGCGGAACGCGACGTGGTCGTGTGGTGCTCCAACGACTATCTCGGCCAGGGCCAGAACCCCGTCGTGCTGGACGCCATGCACGCCGCCATCGACGCGGCCGGCTCGGGCTCGGGCGGCACGCGCAACATTTCCGGCACCACCCGCTACCACGTCGAGCTGGAGGCCGAGCTGGCCTCGCTGCACGGCAAGAACGCGGCCCTGCTGTTCACCTCGGGCTACGTGGCCAACGAGGCGACGCTGACCACCCTGCAGAAAATCCTGCCCGGCCTGATCACCTTCTCCGACGCTGGCAACCACGCCTCGATGATCGCGGGCATCCGCAACGGCGGCGGCGAGCGCCACATCTTCCGCCACAACGATCTCGAGCACCTGGAAACCCTGCTTGCCGCCGCGCCGGCCGATGCGCCCAAGCTGATCGCCTTCGAGAGCGTCTATTCCATGGACGGCGACATCGCCGACCTGGCCGGGACCATCGCCCTGGCGAAGAAGTACGGCGCGCTCACCTACCTCGACGAAGTCCACGCCGTGGGCCTCTACGGCGTCGAGGGCGCGGGCGTGGCCCAGCGCGACGGCGTCATGGATCAGATCGACGTCATCGAGGGCACCCTCGGCAAGGCGTTCGGGGTCATGGGCGGCTACATCGCCGCCGACCGCGAGCTGGTCGACGCGGTGCGCCTCTATGCTTCGGGCTTCATCTTCACCACCAGCCTGCCGCCGTCGCTGATGGCGGGCGCCCTGGCTTCGGTGCGCTGGCTGCGCGAGCACAACGAGCGCCGCGAGGCCCACCAGGAACGCGCCGCCGCCCTGAAGCGCCGCTTCGCCGCCGAGGGCATCCCGGTGATGGAGAGCTCGGTGTCGCACATCGTGCCCGTGCTGGTCGGCGATCCGGTGCACTGCAAGCTGGTCACCGACATGCTGCTCAACGACCACGGCATCTACGTGCAGCCGATCAACTACCCGACCGTGCCGCGCGGCACCGAGCGCCTGCGCTTCACGCCTTCGCCCGACCACACCGACGCCATGATGAACGATCTGGTCAAGGCGATGGATGCGCTGTGGACCCGCTGCAACGTCGCCCGCCGCCCCGTTGCGGCCTGACGACAAGGTCATCGTCGAGCACACCCGCAACGGCCATTGGCTGAAGGTGACAGCCGTCTGCACCCGCACCGGTCTTGAAGCCTCAGCGGCCGGCCCGGCCCGCGAACCGGGCGCCGTGGAGCGGCTGGCGGTGAGCAAACTGCTCAAGCTGATCGAAAGCGCCGGTTGAACCGAGCGGCTCGCGGCGTCTAAACAGGCGCACGCCCGCCAGAGGATTCCCGCCGTGACCGACGCCAACGCCGCCTTCACCCATGGCGCCTTCTTTTCGAAGTCGCTGGCCGACGCCGATCCGGACATCTTCAAGGGCATCCAGGGCGAGCTGCACCGCCAGCAGACGCAGATCGAGTTGATCGCCTCGGAAAACATCGTCTCGAAGGCGGTGCTGGAAGCCCAGGGCTCGGTCCTGACCAACAAATACGCCGAGGGCTATCCGGGCCGTCGCTACTACGGCGGCTGCGAATACGTCGACGTCACGGAGGACCTGGCGCGTGATCGCGCCAGGAAGCTGTTCAATTGCGCCTTCGCCAATGTGCAGCCGCACTCGGGCGCCCAGGCCAACCAGGCGGTGTTCATGGCCCTGCTGCAGCCCGGCGACACCTTCCTGGGCATGGACCTGGCCGCCGGCGGCCACCTGACCCACGGCAGCCCGGCGAACCAGTCAGGCAAGTGGTTCCGGCCAGTCACCTACCGGGTGCGGGAAGACAACCACCTGATCGACTACGACCACGTCGCCGAAATGGCCGAGCGCGAGAAGCCGAAGCTGATCCTGGCCGGCGCCTCGGCCTACAGCCGCCACATCGACTTCAAGCGCTTCCGCGAGATCGCCGACTCGATCGGCGCCTGGCTGATGGTGGACATGGCCCACTACGCCGGCCTCGTCGCCGGGGGCGTCTATCCCGATCCGCTGCCCCACGCCCACGTGGTCACCACCACCACTCACAAGACCCTGCGCGGCCCGCGCGGCGGCATGGTGCTCAGCAACGACGAGGACCTGGGCAAGAAGATCAACTCGGCCGTCTTCCCGGGCCTGCAGGGCGGCCCGCTGGAACACGTCATCGCCGCCAAGGCCGTGGCCTTCGGCGAGGCGCTCAAGCCCGAGTTCAAGCTCTACGCCCGCCAGACCGTCGACAACGCCCGCGCCCTGGCCGCCGTTCTGGTCGAACGGGGCCTGGCCATCGTCTCGGGCGGCACCGACAGCCACCTGATGCTGGTCGACCTGCGGCCCAAGAACGCCACCGGCAAGGCCACCGAGGCCGCCCTGGAGGACGCCAACATCACCTGCAACAAGAACGGCGTGCCCTTCGACGACAAGCCCTTCACCATCACCTCGGGCGTGCGCCTCGGCTCTCCGGCCGGAACCACCCGCGGTTTCGGCGTGGCCGAGTTCCAGAAGATCGGCCACCTGATCGCCGACGTGGTCGACGGCCTCACCGACGATGGCAGCCCGGACGAGGGCGTGCGCGACCGCGTGCGCAAGGAGGTTGCAGACTTGACGGGCCGGTTCCCTATATATGGCTGACCTGAGCCACTAGAGGCGCCATCCCTTGCGTTGCCCGTTCTGCGGAAACCTGGACTCCCAGGTGAAGGACTCCCGCCCGTCCGAAGACGGCGCGGCCATCCGGCGTCGCCGTTCCTGCCCCCAGTGCGGCGGCCGCTTCACCACCTTCGAACGCGTCCAGCTGCGCGAACTGATGGTCCTGAAGCGCTCGGGCCGCCGCCTGCCGTTCGACCGCCAGAAGCTGGAGCGCTCCATCTCCATCGCGCTGCGCAAGCGCCCGGTGGACGCCGAGCGGGTCGACCAGATGATCTCCGGCATCGTGCGCCAGCTGGAAAGCCTGGGCGAGACCGAGATCAAGTCCAGCATCATCGGCGAGATGGTGATGAAGGCCCTGAAGGGCGTCGATGAGGTCGGCTACGTCCGCTACGCCTCGGTCTACCGCGACTTCCGCGAGACCCAGGACTTCGCCTCCTTCCTGGCCTCGGAAGGCCTGAGCGAAGAGGGATGACGCGCCCCCGCGTCACGCTCAAGCTCGCCACATCCCTGGACGGCCGCATCGCCACCGCCTTGGGCGAAAGCCGCTGGATCACCGGCGAGGCGGCGCGCGAGCAGGTGCATCGGCTGCGCGCCCAGCACCAGATGATCCTGGTCGGCATCGGCACGGCCCTGGCCGACGATCCCGAGCTGACCGTGCGCCTGCCGGGCTACGTCGGCGAACAGCCCGCCCGCGTCGTCCTGGACAGCCGCCAGCGCCTGCCGGTGAACAGCAAGCTGGTGCAGAGCGCCCATCGCATCCCCACCATCGTTGTGGCCGCCACCCCGGCGCGCGAGGACCTGCTGGCCGCCGGCGTGGTGGTCATCGCGCCCGAGCACGTGAGCGCCGAACGGCTCGACCCCGACGAGATCATGGAAGTCCTGCCCGCCAGTCAGGAATCCGTAGCCGCCCAGCTGGAGGCCCTGGTCGAATCCGGCGTCGTGCAGATGGAGGACGTGCGCCGCGCCACCCGCACCGGCGAGCCCTTCAGCCTGATGATCGAGGGCGGCGGCCAGGTCGCGGCCTCGTTCCTGAAGGCCGATCTGGTCGACGCCATCGAATGGTTCCGGGCCCCCATCATGCTCGGCAGCGAAGGCCGTCCGGCCATCGGCGGCCTGGCGCTGGATGCGCTCGCGGACGCCCCGCGCTTTCGCCGGGTTGCGGTCGAGGCGCTGGGTCCCGACCTGTGGGAGCGATACGAGAGGCTCTGATGTTCACCGGCATCGTCACCGACATCGGCCGCGTCCGCGCCGTCAAAGACACGGATCGCGCCCGGCGCTTTGAGGTCGAGACCAGCTACGCCACCGACGGCATCGACCTGGGGGCTTCGATCAGCCACGCCGGCTGCTGCCTGACCGTCGTGGAGAAGGGCCCCGGCTGGTTCGCCGTCGAGGTCTCCGACGAGACCCTGTCGCGCACCACCCTGGGTGACTGGACCAACGGCGGCTGCATCAACCTGGAGCGCGCCGCGCGCCTGGGCGACGAACTGGGCGGCCACATCGTCTCGGGTCATGTGGACGGGGTAGGGGAGGTCGTCGCGGTCGAGGCCGCCGGCGGCTCGCGCAAGATCACCATCCGCGCCCCGCGCCCGCTGCATCGCTACATCGCCGAAAAAGGCTCCATCACCATCGAGGGCGTGTCCCTGACCGTGAATGGCGCGGCCGACGACCTGTTCGACGTGAATATCATTCCTCATACCCTCGAGGTGACGACCCTGGGCGCGTTGCAGCCCGGTTCGCGGGTAAACCTGGAAATCGATATGTTGGCGCGCTACCTCGCGCGCTGGCGGGAAACCGCCTAGGAAGCCTCCCATGACGCCCGTGAAGACCCACGCCAACCTGAACGACAGCCCGATCTCCGCGATCGAGGACATCATCGAGGACGCCCGCAACGGGCGGCCCTACATCCTCGTCGACGCCGAAGACCGTGAGAACGAGGGCGACATCATCATTCCGGCCCAGATGGCCACGCCCGACCAGATCAACTTCATGGCCAAGCACGCGCGCGGCCTGATCTGCCTGGCCATCACCAAGGAGCGCGCCGCCCAGCTGCGCCTGCCGCCCATGGCCGCCGAGAACCGCGCCGGCATGGGCACGGCCTTCACCATCTCCATCGAGGCCCGCGAAGGCGTCACCACCGGCATCTCCGCCGCCGACCGCGCCCGCACCATCGCCGTGGCCGTCGACCCGACCAAGGGCGCCGACGACATCGTTTCGCCCGGTCACGTGTTTCCACTGGTCGCCCGCGAGGGCGGCGTGCTGGTCCGCGCCGGCCATACCGAGGCGGCGGTCGACATCTCCCGCATGGCCGGGCTGAACCCGGCCGGCGTGATCTGCGAGATCATGAACGACGACGGCTCCATGGCGCGCTTGCCTGAACTCGTCGCCTTCGCCCAGCTGCACGGTATGAAGATCGGCGCCATCGCCGACCTGATCGCCTACCGCCGCCGCACCGAGCGCCAGGTCGAGCGCGTGCTGGAGCAGCCCTTCGAGAGCGTCTACGGCGGCGGCTTCCGCCTGATGATCTACCGCAACACCATCGACGGCACCGAGCATGTGGTGCTGCAGAAGGGCAAGCCGGAGGGCGACAAGCCCACCCTGGTGCGCATGCACCAGGTGGACATCGGCGCCGACGTGTTGGGCGAGACCGGCGATCGGCGCGAATACGTTCCCCAATCGCTGAAGGCCATCGCCGACTACCCCGGGGCGGGCGTGGCGGTATTCCTGCGCGATCCCAACCCGACCTGGCTGTCGGACCACTTCGGCGGCGTCGACAAGTCGGTGCTGCAGGCCAAGGGGCTGCGCGATTACGGCGTCGGCGCCCAGATCCTGCTGGACCTCGGCGTGCGCGAGATGATCGCGCTCAGCTCGACCCAGCCTCGCCCGGCGGCGCTGGACGGCTACGGGCTCAAGATCGTCGGCTGGAAGGCGTTTGACCAATGAAGGACCGCAAGCTGAAGGTCCTCATCGTCGAGGGGCGCTTCTACGAGCGCATCCAGGACGCCCTGCTGGAAGGCGCCAAGTCGGTGCTCGATTCCTTCGGCGCCGAATACGATGTCGTGACCGTGCCCGGCGCGCTGGAGATTCCGGTGGCCATCGCCATGGCCGACCATGCCGGGCAGGGCTTTACCGGCGTGGCCTATGACGGCTTCGTGGCGCTGGGCTGCGTCATCCGCGGCGAGACGACCCACTACGAAACGGTGGCCGGCGAATCGGCGCGGGGTCTGATGGATCTCGGCGTGCAGCGCCGCCTGCCTATCGGCAACGGCATCCTCACCGTCGAGGACGAAGCCCAGGCCTGGGCCCGCGCCCGGTCCAACGAGGGCGACAAGGGTGGCGGCGCCGCCAAGGCCTGCCTGGAATTGATCGTGCTCAAGCAGCACCTGAGCGGGGTCTCGCGATGACCGACAAGACCCCGGGCGATCCCCAGGACAAACCCAAGCCCAAGCTGAAGAGCATCAAGGACTACGTCGAGGGCCTGGCCGCCGCGGAGGCCGCGGAAGCCGCACAGGACGCCGCGCCGGTCGAGCCGCGTGAGCCGCGCCAGGAAATGGCCAAGTCCGGCCGCCGCGCCCGCACCGTGGCCCGCCTGTCGGCCGTGCAGGCGCTCTACCAGATGGAGCTGTCGGGCGTGGGCGTCGAGGCCGTGGTGCGCGAGTTCTCCGATCACCGTTTCGAGGGCGACCTCGAGGGCGAGGAACTCGGCGAGGCCGACGAGGTGTTCTTCGGAGAGATCGTGCGCGGGGTCGTGGCCGAGCAGGCCGCCATCGACCGCGCCGTGGTCAAGCGCCTGGCCGAAGGCTGGCGGCTGGAGCGGCTGGACGCCACCGTGCGCGCCATCCTGCGCGCCGGAGCCTATGAGCTGGCCCATCGTCCCGACGTGCCGATGGAAGTCGTGATCGACGAGTATGTCGAACTGGCCAAGGCCTTCTTCGACACGGCTGAAGCCCGTTTCGTCAACGCGGCGCTGGACGGCATCGCCCGCGACGTCCGCCACGCCTGATGTCCCTCGATCGCCCCGGTGAATTCGAGACCATAGCCAAGCTGTTCCGGCCGCTCGCCGCCGGCGATCCCGCCGCCCGCAACCTGGCCGACGACGCCGCCGTCATCCCGGTGAAGCCTGGCCATGACCTGGTGGTCACCAAGGACGCGCTGGTTTCCGGCGTCCACTTCCTGCCCGATGACGGCTTCGACATGGTGGCGCGCAAGGCGCTGCGCGTGAACCTGTCGGACCTCGCCGCCAAGGGGGCGGAGCCTTTCGGCTATTTCCTGGCCGTACATTGGACGCCCAATTGCGACTGGGAGAAGCGCGAGGCCTTCGCCCGCGGCCTGGCCGAGGACCAGAAGCTGTTCGGCGTCCATCTGCTGGGCGGCGACACGGTGATGACCAACGGCCCGTTCAGCGTCTGCATCACCGCTTTGGGATGGGTCCCGCACGGCAAGTCGCCCTCGCGGGCCGGCGCGCGGCCCGGCGACGCCATCGTGGTCAGCGGCTCGATCGGGGACGGGTGGCTGGGGTTGCAGGCGGCAAAGGGTACGCTGGGCGTCCTCGAATTCGCTCGCCTCGAGGCCCTGCAGAAGCACTACCGCCTTCCCGAACCGCGGCTGGACCTGGCCCGCGCCGTGCGCGACCACGCGGCGGCCTCAGTGGACATTTCCGACGGGCTGGTCGCCGACCTCGGCCACATCGCCGACTCCAGCGGGGTCGGGATCGAGCTGCACCTGGATCGCATCCCGCTTTCGGGCGCCGCCAAGGCCTGGCTGGGCCAGCGCGCCGACGATCTGTCCGCGCGGCTCGACCTGGCCACCGGAGGCGACGACTACGAGATCGCCTGCGCCGTGCGCACCGAGAACATGGCCCCGTTCATCAAGTTCGCCGCCCGCCTGGGCCTGCCCGCCACCGTCATCGGGCGGGTGACGGCGGGGAAGGGCGTGAGGGTGCTGTTCGAGGGCATGGAAGTGCCGGTTCCGCAGGCCGGCTGGACGCACGACTGAGCAGGCAGGGAAAGGGCGTGTTAACCACGGCCGGCCTACCCATTCTCAATGCGCCGCCGTGACATCCTTTCCGCAGCACCCGTCCTGGCCATTCCCGTCCTCGCCGCTACGGCCGGGGCTGCGACCGCTGGCGAACCGCCCGCCAAGGGTGCGCCGGTGGGCCAGTACGTGGACCTCTCGCCGGTGGCGATTCCCTGCCTCGATGGCCGCCGGCTGAAGAACTACATCTTCGTGGCTGTGCGCCTGAAGCTGACGGCCCGCGCCGACGCCCAGCACCTGCGCGAGAAGTCGCCCTATTTCCGCGACGCCATGGTCCGCGCCGCCCATCGCATCGGCTACAACCCGCCGACCGACTTCGACCGGCTCGACGAACCCCGCTTCAAGCTGATGGTGCAGAGCGAAGCGGCCAAGATCGCCGGCCCGGGGATCATCGCCGGCGTGGTCTTTACCTCGCCGCCCCAGGCCCAGCACCGCACCCGCCGGCCGGGCTGAATCGACCCTCTGATCGACTCCGGACGGCCCTGGCGGGCCGCGGCTGATTTCCCGCGTGTTCGCTAGGAGTTGCGCGCGCCTCGCCCTTTTGGCAAACAACCCCGTCTTTAACCCTGGCTGACGCGCATCGGCGCGCCGGGCCGGGAAAACGGGCGCCGCGATTCGCCGGCCGCCCGTGCGCAGAACAAAAGGGGCGCTTTACTCATGGACTATTATCTCTGGCTGGTCCTGGCGGCCGGCCTGGCTGGCATTCTCTACGGAGCCGTACAGACCGGCATCCTGATGAAGGCGAGCGCCGGCAACGAGCGCATGCAGGAGATCGCCGCGGCGATCCAGGAAGGCGCCGCCGCCTACCTGAAGCGCCAGTACACCACCATCGCCATGGTCGGCGTGGTCGTGCTGGTCGCCGCCTACTTCCTGATCGGCCAGTGGGCCGCCATCGGCTTCCTGGTCGGCGCCGTGCTTTCGGGCGCGGCCGGATACGCCGGGATGCTGATCTCCGTGCGCGCCAACGTGCGCACGGCGCAAGGCGCCTCCGAGAGCCTCGCCAAGGGCATGCACCTGGCCTTCAAGTCGGGCGCCATCACCGGCCTGTTCGTGGCCGGCGGGGCCCTGCTGGGCGTGGCGGGCTACTACGCCATCCTGACCAAGGTTCTGGGCATGGATCCGCAGAGCCGTGAAGTCATCGACGCCCTGGTGGCGCTGGGCTTCGGTTCGTCGCTGATCTCCATCTTCGCCCGTCTCGGCGGCGGTATCTTCACCAAGGGCGCCGACGTCGGCGGCGACATGGTGGGCAAGGTCGAAGCCGGCATTCCCGAGGACGACCCCCGCAACGCCGCGACCATCGCCGACAACGTGGGCGACAACGTCGGCGACTGCGCGGGCATGGCCGCCGACCTGTTCGAGACCTACGCGGTGACCACGGTCGCCACCATGGTCCTGGCCGCCATCTTCTTCTCGCCGGCGGCCGTCGGTCCGCTGATGCTCCTGCCGCTCGCCATCTGCGGCATCTGCATCTTCACCTCGATCATCGGCACGTGGTTCGTCGGCCTGGGCAAGTCCAAGAACATCATGGGCGCGCTCTACCGCGGCCTGGCCGTCACCGGCATCCTGTCGCTGATCTCGATCTACTTCGTGATCCACCTGCTGGTCCCGGCCGATGTCACCATCGCCGCCGGCATCGACGCGGGCCGCGTCATCACCCCGATGCAGCTGTTCTGGTCGGGCGTCGTGGGCCTGCTGGTCACCACTGCCATCGTCGTGATCACCGAGTACTACACCGGCACCAACTATCGCCCGGTGCAGTCGGTGGCCAAGGCCTCGCAGTCCGGCCACGGCACCAACGTCATCCAGGGCCTGGCCGTCTCGCTTGAGTCGACCGCGCTCCCGGCCCTGACGATCATCATCGGCATCATCGCCACCAACCAGCTGGCCGGCCTGTTCGGCGTGGCCATCGCCACCACCACCATGCTGGCGCTCGCCGGCATGATCGTGGCGCTCGACGCCTTCGGCCCGGTCACCGACAACGCCGGCGGCATCGCCGAAATGGCGGGCCTGCCCAAGGAAGTGCGGGTCTCCACCGACGCGCTCGACGCCGTGGGCAACACCACCAAGGCGGTCACCAAGGGCTATGCGATCGGCTCCGCCGGCCTCGGCGCCCTGGTGCTGTTCGCCGCCTACACCTCGGACCTGAACTTCTTCGCCCAGCGGGCGTCGGACAACAACGAGACCACCAGCTTCTTCTACGGCCTGGGCACGGTCGCCTTCGACCTGTCCAACCCCTACGTCGTGGTCGGGCTGCTGTTCGGCGGGGCTCTGCCCTTCCTGTTCGGCGGCATGTCGATGATGGCCGTGGGCCGCGCCGCCGAAGCGGTCGTGACCGAAGTGCGCCGTCAGTTCCGGGAGATCCCGGGCATCATGGAGTTCAAGAACAAGCCGGAATACGGCAAGGCCGTGGACATCCTGACCAAGGCCGCCATCCGCGAGATGGTCGTTCCCTCGCTCCTGCCGGTGCTGTCGCCGATCGTTCTGTTCACCGTGGTCGTCATGATCTCGACGAAGGCCAACGCCTTCGCCGCGCTCGGCGCCATGCTGATGGGTGTGATCGTGACGGGCCTGTTCGTCGCCATCTCGATGACCTCGGGCGGCGGCGCGTGGGATAACGCCAAGAAGTACATCGAAGACGGCAACTACGGCGGCAAGGGCTCCGAAGCCCACAAGGCCGCCGTCACCGGCGACACCGTGGGCGATCCCTACAAGGACACCTCCGGCCCGGCCGTGAACCCGATGATCAAGATCACCAACATCGTGGCCCTGCTGCTGCTGGCGGTCCTGGCCTCGGGCAAGATCGGCTGATCTTCGGACCAGACTGAACGGACGCGCCCCGGAGAGCGATCTCCGGGGCGTTTTCGTTTGGCCTGCTCCACGAAACGGCCGCCTGCTAAACGCCTGTTCCTGGCCGTCAAAAACCCGTCCGGGCGCCGATACATGGCTCTGTTCGGAATCCTACCGCGTTGGAATCATGGGATGTTTCACGTGAAACATGACCGATTCTGTCGTGCATCAAGCAAAAAGCCCCGGAGCGGACCCCGGGGCTTTTCGTATTCGATAGGGCGGGGCGCCTAGCGGCGGTTGCCCGGTCCCTGCTGGCCCGGATCGTTGTCGTCGATCGGAGGCAGGCCGCCCTGACCGATATTGCCCAGCAGCTGCTCCAGCACCGTCAGCTCGCGGCCGCGGGTCGGCGTCTCGCGATCCGAGTAGTCGATATGGCGCGCGTCAGCCAGGTCGAGGTTCTCGACCGAGGCCACCAGCTCGGTGGACGGGTCGAAGGTGACCACGGTCACGTCCCGGGCCGTCACCTTCTGCATGTGGTAGGTGTACTTCTCGGTCGTCTGCGAGATGTAGAACCAGACATTGGGCTCGAAGGTCGAGACCGTCGACGGCGATCCCAGCTTGGCCATCACCGAGGACTTGGTGTCCTCGCCGATCTTCACCTCGCGGGGCGCGGCGTCCATGACCTGGAAGCCCTGGCGGGCGATGGTGGGCGCACACGCGCTGACGCCGACAAGGGCGAAAGCGGAGACAAGCGCGGCGGTACGGAAGCGGTGCATGGGTGCTCGCGAAGAGTTTCGGCCTTTGACCTACCGTTCCTGCGCCATTAGTTCAACGGCGAGGCGGAAACGAGGCGCCTGTCCATGTTGTCGACCCTGTTCAAACCCCGCCCCGCCAAAACCGCAGGCGACGCGCTCTATGCCGCGCTCGCCGCCCAGTCGCGTGAGCCCGCCTTCTATCGCGCCATGGGCGTGGCCGACCGCATCGACGCGCGCTTCGAATTGTACTGCATCCACCTGGCCCTGCTGCTGGAACGCCTTGGCGGCAAGGGGGAACAGGCCGAGGAAGTCAGTCAGGCAGCCCTCGACGCCTATGTCCGCTCGCTCGACGACGTGCTGCGCGAAGTCGGCATCGGCGACCTCTCCATGGCCAAGAAGATGAAGGCGGTGGCCTCACTTCTGATGGGCCGGCTGAAAAACGTCCGCGACGCCTTGTCGCCGCCCGACGCCGCGGCGCTCGCCGCTTATTTAAGCCGCACGGTCTATGCGGAAGCCGGTGAGTCGGCCGACACGGCGCCGCTCACCGCCTACATTCTGCGCGCCCACGAGGCGCTGGCGGCCCAGCCTTTGGCGGAGATCCTGGCCGCCAAGCCGGCCTGGCCGCAGCCATGACCGCCTTGATCCCCGTCGCTTGGAGCTTCCCCATCCGCCTTGACCAGGTGGGAAAGGGGACCGGCCGCAAGCTGATCGCCGGTGAGGCCGAGCGCGCCGCCATCGCCCGGCAGCTTGATCTTGCCGCCCTCGACCGGCTCGAGGCCGAGGTTGAGGTGCTGCCCTGGGGCAAGGACTACGAGATCAAGGGGACCTTCAGCGCCAACGCCACCCAGACCTGCGGCGTGACCCTGGAGCCGTTGCCGGTGCAGCTCGAAGGCAAGTTTTCCGTGAAAGCGTCCGAAGCCGTCGTCGAGCCGGAGAGCAACCCGGACCTCGAAATCGGCCTGGAAACCCCCGATCCTCCCGACCTGATCGAAAACGGCCAGATCGACCTGGCGGCCTATGTCATCGAGCACTTCGCGCTGGAGCTGGATCCGTTCCCCCGCAAGCCAGGCGTGGCGTTTGAACCGCCGGCGACCGATCCCGAGCCGTCGCCCTTCGCCGTCCTCGCCTCGCTTCGCAAGGACAAGCCCTAGGCTGAGCGATTGAGCACGCTTGCATCGGAGGCGCGCGGCGCTATCGTCCGCCCGCGCCCGGATGGACGCCGCGCCGACCGCAGGACCTTGGTCTTACGGACCTCGCGCCAGGAGCCCGCAGAGAGCCTTGCCAGATCCCATCGTCATATCGATCGACGCCATGGGCGGCGATCACGGTCCTTCGGTTGTCGTTCCTTCCCTGACCCGCGCCGCCGAGCGCCTTGCGGGGCGCGACGTGCGTTTCCTGTTGCACGGCGACGGCCAGCGGCTCGAGCAAGGCCTCAAGCACATCGGGGCCGCCGCCGAACGTTGCGAAGTCCGGCACACCGACCTGGTTATCGCCATGGACGAGAAGCCTGCGATCGCCATGCGCCGCGGCAAGGGATCGTCGATGTGGAACGCGATTCAGGCGGTGAAGGACGGCGAGGCCCACGGGGCGGTCTCCGCCGGCAATACCGGCGGCCTGATGGCCATCTCCAAACTGCTGCTGCGCATGGCGGCGCCGGGACTGGAACGGCCCGCTATCGTCGCCAGCTGGCCGACCCTCAAGGGTTACACCGCGGTACTAGATGTCGGCGCCAATGTTCAGTCCGACGCCGCCCAGTTGGTTGAATTCGCCATCATGGGTGACGCCTTCCACCAGGCGGTCCACGGCTCGACCAGACCCACCATCGGTCTGCTGAATGTCGGCTCGGAAGAGATGAAGGGCCACGAGGAAGTTCGCGAGGCTCAGAAGCTGCTGCGCGAAGGCGGCTTCGACTTGCACTACCACGGCTTCGTCGAGGGCGACGACATCGCAAAAGGTACCGTGGACGTGGTGGTTACCGACGGCTTCACCGGCAACATCGCGTTGAAGACCGCCGAAGGTACGGCGCGCTTCATCTCGACTCTGATGAAGGACGCCCTCACGGCGAACCTGCTCTCCAAGGCGGGCGCTTTGCTCGCGATGGGGTCGCTAAAGGCCATGCGAAATCGCATCGACCCGTCGGCAATCAACGGCGGCCCCTTGCTGGGTCTCAACGGCATCGTGGTGAAGAGCCACGGCGGCGCGGACGCCAAGGGCTTCGCCAACGCAATCAAGGTGGCCTACGACCTGGCCGCCAGCGACTATGCCGACCGTATCGCCAAGAACATGGCCTACCTCGACCGGGCCATTCACACGCCGGCGGCGGAAGCCGCGGCGGAGGCTGTTTGATGATCCGCAGTGCAGTAACGGGCGTGGGCGGCTACCTGCCCGACAACGTGATGACCAACGCCGACCTGGCGAAGTTCGTCGACACTTCCGATGAATGGATCATCGAACGCACCGGCATTCATCAGCGCCACAAGGCGCTCCCCGGCCAGGCAACCAGCGACCTGGCGGTCGAGGCCGCCCGGCGCGCCCTGGCCGCCGCCGGCAAGTCGGCCGCCGACGTCGATCTTATCATCGTCGCCACTACCACGCCGGACATGACCTTTCCGGCCACTGCGGCCATCATTCAGCGCAAGCTGGGCGTTCCGATCTGCCCCGCCTTTGACGTCCAGGCCGTGTGCTCGGGCTTCGTATACGCACTGAGTGTCGCCGATGGATTCGTGGCTCGCGGCCTTTCCAAATGCGCCCTCGTGATCGGCGCGGAGGAGATGACCCGGTTGCTCGACTACACCGATCGCGGCACCTGCGTGCTGTTCGGCGACGGGGCCGGGGCCTTCGTGGTCGAGCCGGTCGAAGGCAAGGGCACGACCGACGACCGCGGCCTGCTGGGCTTCGCCCTGCGCTGCGACGGAAGCAAGACTGACCTGCTCTATGTCGATGGCGGCGTCTCCACGACCGGGACGATCGGGCACCTGCGGATGCTGGGCAACCAGGTGTTCAAGAACGCCGTGGTCAATATCGCCGAAGCCGTCGAGGCCGCCGCCGCCGACGCAGGCGTGGAAGTCTCCTCGGTCGACTGGTTCATCCCGCACCAGGCCAACCAGCGCATTCTCGTCGGCGTGGCCAACCGCCTGGGGATCGACGAGGCCAAGGTGATCTCCACCGTGGCCTTGCACGCCAACACCTCGGCGGCTTCCATACCGTTGGCCACCTGGGTCGGCATCGAGGACGGGCGCATCAAGAAGGGCGACCTTCTGTTGCTGGAAGCCATGGGCGGCGGTCTGACCTGGGGCGCCTGCACGCTTCGACTCTGAGAATCTCGCCCGAACGCCTTGAACTCGCCCGCAGTTCGCGCGACACAAGAAATCGCTGTTAGCCGGGGGAGCCGCATGAAGAGCGAAACGCTGACCCGCGCCGACCTCTGTGAGGCGGTGCATCAGGAAGTGGGTCTCTCGCGCCATGAGTGTTCGGCCTTGGTCGAACGCACGCTGGAGCTTATCGCCGAGGCCCTTGAGAGGGGCGAGACCGTGAAGCTCTCGGGCTTCGGCGTGTTCCAGGTCAGGGCCAAGCGAGCCCGCATGGGACGCAACCCCAAGACCGGCGAACCGGCCGCGATCGATCCGCGCCGGGTGATCAGTTTCCGCGCGTCCCAGGTCATGAAGGCTCGCGTGGACGGCGCCAACGGCCACGACGCGTGACCACTAAGGGGCCCAACGCCTTTCGGACCATCTCCGAGGCCGCCGACGAGGTAGGCGTCCCGCAGCATGTGCTGCGCTTCTGGGAGACCCGGTTCTCGTTCATTCGCCCGATGAAGCGGGCAGGGGGCCGCCGCTTCTACCGCCCCCAGGACGTCGCCGTGCTGAAGGGCGTGAAGGCGCTGCTCTACACGCGCGGCTTCAAGATCGAAGGCGTGCAACGCCTCTACCGGGAGCAGGGTCTCAAGCACCTTCTCACCGCCGGCGGGCAGGACGCCGAGGCCCTTGACCTGACCGCCGAAGGCGCGCCGGAAGCCGGCGTTGTCGGCCACGCTGCGATGCTGATTTCTGACGGTGCGGTGCAACGGCTGCGTTCAGCGCTCAAGGGGCTGGAGGCCGCGAAGGCGAAGCTCGACGCCGCCTTGCGCAAATAGGTTGGCCCTTTACCGGAATGACCGTTGCGGGGTCGCCCGCACCCCCCTATAAGGCGCCCCTTCGGAGCGTGGCGCAGCCTGGTAGCGCACTTGACTGGGGGTCAAGGGGTCGCAGGTTCGAATCCTGTCGCTCCGACCATTTCCTTACCCCTTCATCGAAGCTTCCCCCCTTAGGGGACCCGCTCGTCAATCGGGTTTGTTGGCCCATGCGATGAACGGAAACAGCGGCAGGCCCCAGGCCGTACCGGCGACGGCGAAGTAGATCAGCTTCAGCCACATGATGTCGGGCAGACGATCGCCGATAGCGATGGCGCCCCAGATCCAGAAGACCAGAAAGGCCACGCAACCAAACGAGCCGATGGCTCGGCGCACCCCAGGCTTCACTTGCAATCTCCAATGCAAAACGCCGCCGGCGAACCGGCGGCGCTGCAATCTAGTCTCGCCGACGGCGGAAGTCAGCCGCGGCGGCGGACCAGGCCGAAGATCAACAGCAGAAGAACAGCGCCGATGGTGGCGATGATCAGGTTGTTGATCAGGGCGTTGGCCAGGAAGTGAATGTTCAGCGTATTGGCCAGCCAGCCGCCGATGAAGGCGCCGATGATGCCGACGATGAGGTTAGTCAGCAGGCCATGACGGCGGCCTGTCAGATGTTCGGCGATCCAGCCGGCGATGATGCCGACGATGATCCAACCGATGATGCCCATGGGGTCCATTAGTGTCCTCCAGCCCTTAACCAAGCGGCATGTCCGCTTGCTCCCGTAATGCCGGTTTGGCCTTCCGGTTCCTGCAAAGCTGACGCTGTTCTCTCATGACGTCTACAACCGGTCGCAAAGGTGGGCTAAGCGACTGGAATGAGCCGGTTGTTTCAAGCGCGTTCGTCGCGGGCGGTGGCCATCTGGCTTTTCGCCGTCGCGGCGCTGGTGTTCCTCATGGTGTTGATCGGCGGGGCCACCCGCCTGACCGACTCGGGCCTTTCCATCACCGAGTGGAAACCGGTCTCCGGCGCCCTGCCGCCGCTGAATGCGCGCGACTGGGCCGCCGAGTTCGCCCGCTACAGGCAGATTCCCGAGTACGACCAGGTCAACCGGGGCATGACGCTTGAGGGCTTCAAGTCGATCTTCTGGTGGGAGTGGGTGCATCGCCAGCTGGGCCGGCTGATCGGTCTGGCGTTCGCGGTTCCCTTCATCGTCTTCCTCATCCGCCGCCAGATTCCCCAACGACTGCTGGTCCCTTGCGTTGGTCTGCTGGCCTTCGGCGGCCTGCAGGGTGCCGTGGGCTGGTGGATGGTGTCGTCGGGCCTGAGCGGCCGCGTCGACGTCCTGCCCGAGCGCCTGGCCATCCATCTCGGCATGGCGCTGCTGATCTACATCGGCCTGCTGTGGACCGCCTTCGAGGCCATGGACGACGGCGACCGCACCCATCCGCCCAAGGGCTGGACCGCCGCTACCCTGTCGATCCTGGGCCTTGTCTATGTCCAGGCCCTGCTGGGCGGGCTGGTGGCCGGCAACCGGGCGGGCAAGCTCTACACCGACTGGCCGCTGATGAGCGGCGACATCCTGGCGCCGGTCGACCACAGCCAGGGCCTGTTCCGAGCCTTCCTGCATGACCCGGCCCTGGTGCAGTTCGATCACCGCATCGGCGCCTACGTCCTGCTGATCTGCGCCAGCCTCTACGTCTTCATGGCCTTCCGCGCCCGCATGCCTGACAGCGTGCGCCTGGCCGCCGCGATCCTGGCCGGCGTCGTGTGGCTGCAGGCCCTGATCGGCATCGCCACCCTTATGAACGCCACGCCGGTATGGCTGGGGGTCACCCACCAGATCGGCGCCCTGATCGTGCTGAGCACTGCGACCTTTACCGCCTGGCGCATCCGCCGCTCGGAGGAGCGGCTGTTCAGCTCCGGAATCCGCTCCAGGGGCCTGTGATCGCCACGGTGATGCCGGGCCAGTAGATGTTCACGAACAGCGTCGATCCGTCGGGCGAGAAGCAGGCCCCGGCGAACTCCGCGTTGTCGCGGAAGACATTGCGGCCGATGGTGTAGACCTGTCCCTGCGGCGTCACCCCGCGCAGGTGGTTCTTCTTCTCCTTGGAATAGTTGTCCTCGCAGATCACCAGGTGGCCCCAGGGCGCGACGGTGATGTTGTCGGCGAAGTTCAGGACCTTCTCGTCAGTGGTCTCGACGAACAGCTGGATGCGGCCGGGCTCGCCGGCCTCGCCGGGCTGCCCCTCGAAGCGGCTGGGCACATAGCGCATCACCTGGCCCGACTTCGCCGCCCCGCCCGAGGTGCAGCAGAAATAGAGCTCGCCGTCGCCGAAGTGGACGCCTTCGCCGCGGGCGAAGTGGGCCGCGCCCTTCGCATGCCCGCGCTGGGCGATGTCGTTGTTGGGATTGTCCGTGCCGTCGATGTCGATCCACTCGGTCTCGCGCCAGTCGCCCTCGCTCCAGGCGCGGCTGTCGTAGTTGCGGCTGTCGGCGCCCGGCTGGCCCTTGAAGGCCAGGGCCTGCAGCCGCCCGCCCTTGAGTAGTTCGCCCGGCGCTTCCGGCAGCATGCGGTAGAACAGCCCCACCGTGTCGTTGTCGTCCTCGGTCAGGTAGACGATCCCGGTGCGCGGATCGACGCAGGCCGCCTCGTGGCGGATGCGGCCCAGCGCCGGGATCGGCCGCGCTTCGACCTGGCCCTTCGCGGTGGCCGGCACCTCGAAGACCCAGCCGTGCGACTTGGCCACGCCCTCGCCGGCGCGCAGCAGCGTTTCCTCGCACGACAGCCAGCTGCCCCAGGGCGTGCGGCCGCCGGCGCAGTTGATGGCCGTGCCGGTCAGCGCCATGTGCTGGCTGACCAGCTGGCCGGACTTCAGATCGTAGGTCAGCATCGATACGCCGCCGGGCAGGGGATGGCCCTGCGGGTCGAGATCGTAGGCCTTGGCCGGATCCAGCTTGCCGTGACCCAGGCCCAGCATCGGGTGCGGCGCCTCGGTCGCCAGCCGCTCGTGCACGCCCAGCGGGCCATGGTTGCGGTCCAGCGGCTTGAGCTCGTGGTTGCGCGCCAGGATGACGCGCGATCCGCCGGCGGCGAAGCAGTCCATGCCGTCGGCCTTGTAGGGCGCGAAAAGGCCGTCGCTCATCCGTTCGCCGGCCTGGGAGACGATGCGGTAGGCGAAGCCTTCGGGCAGGTCGAGGACGCCGAAGGGGTCGGCCTTCAACGGGCCGTAGCCGAAGACCTCGTTGCGATAGGTCTCGTCCAGGGGCGCGTCCTCGGCCCGCGCCAGCCGGGCGAACCCCGCGAAGGCGACGCCGGCGGCGGCGGTATTGAGAAAGCTGCGACGCGAAAAGGACATTGAACTCACGCTCCCGACCGGCCCTGTCATAGTCCCGCTTGCACAGACGCGCATCACAGATCGATGACTGCGTCCATTTGCGTGCGGTATTTTAATACCGTTAGTCAAATTCCGTGCGATTTCCGCGCCCTAGTCATATTCTGCCGCTTCAATAGGCGTTGACCGGCCCGGACCCCTCCTGTAGAAACCCCGCTTCCGCGAAACGGCCCGGCCTTTTCGCTCATCAGGATTTCGTACCATGCTGACTTCGACCACGGCTTCGACGAAGCCCGCGGACGTCGAGAAGAAGTGGATCGTTGTCGACGCCCAGAACGCCGTTGTCGGCCGCCTGGCTTCGTTCATCGCCATGCGTCTTCGCGGCAAGCACCGCCCCGACTACACCCCGCACGTGGACCTGGGCGACTATGTCGTCGTGATCAACGCCGACAAGGTGAAGTTCACCGGCCGCAAGCTGGCCCAGAAGATCTACTACCGCCACACCGGTCACCCGGGCGGCATCAAGCAACGCACCGCCGGCCAGATCCTCGACGGCCGCTTCCCCGAGCGCGTGCTCGAGAAGGCCGTTGAGCGCATGCTGCCCAAGGAAAGCCCCCTGGCCCGCGCGCAGATGACCCATCTGCGCATCTTCAACGGCGCCGAACACACTCACGCCGCGCAGAACCCGGAAGTCATCGACTTCGCCGGTCTCAACGCCAAGAACCAGCGGGCCCAATAGTCATGACCGACGTGCAAGCCACCGAAACCGAAACCCCCGCCGTCGCCCCGGAAGCGCCCGCCGCTCCCGCCGCCACCGGCTTTGACGCCCTGCAGGGCATGGGCACCGCCCAGTCCGACGCGCCCGTGCGCGAGCAGAAGCTCGACAAGCTCGGCCGCGCCTACGCCACCGGCAAGCGCAAGAACGCCATCGCGCGTGTCTGGCTCAAGCCCGGCTCGGGCAAGATCACCATCTCGGGCGGCGCCGACAAGAAGGCCCGCGACCAGGAGGTCTACTTCGCTCGCCCCGTGCTGCGCATGATGATCGCCCAGCCGCTGAACATCACCGACCGCGCCACCCAGTTCGACGTGGTCGCCACGGTTGAGGGTTCGGGCCTGTCGGGCCAAGCCGGTGCGATCCGTCACGCCATCTCCAAGGCCCTGACCTACTACGAACCCGCGCTGCGCCCCGCGCTGAAGGCCGCCGGCCTGTTGACCCGGGACTCGCGCATCGTCGAGCGCAAGAAGTACGGCCGCGCCAAGGCGCGTCGTTCCTTCCAGTTCTCGAAGCGCTAAGAGCGAACGCAAGAACGCTTTCAGACGGGCGCTTCGGGAAACCGGAGCGCCCGTTTTCTTTTGGGGATGGCCATGGCGGCGAAGGTCTTCATCGACGGCGAGGCGGGCACGACCGGCCTGCAGATCCGTGAGCGGCTGGTGGGCCGCCACGACATCGAACTGCTGTCGATCGCCCCGGCGCAGCGCAAGGATGCGGATGCGCGGGCCGAGCTGCTGAACCTGGCCGACGCGGTGATCCTGTGCCTGCCCGACGACGCGGCCCGCGAAGCCGTCAGCCTGATCGAGAGCGAGACCACCCGCATCATCGACGCCTCCACGGCGCACCGGGTCGCGCCGGGCTGGACCTACGGCTTCGCCGAGATGGGGCAGGGGGCCCAGCGGGAACTCATCCGCGCCGCCCGCAGCGTCTCCAATCCCGGCTGCTATCCGACCGGCTTCATCGCCCTGGTGAAGCCGTTGGTCGACGCGGGCGTGATCCCCGCAGACTGGCCGGTCACGGTCAACGCGGTCAGCGGCTATTCCGGCGGCGGCAAGGCCATGATCGCCGAGTTCGAGGAGGGCGGGACCGACGATGCCTACCGCATCTACGCCACCGGCCTGGGCCACAAGCATGTGGCCGAGATGCAGGCCCACACCGGCCTGACGCGACCGCCGCTGTTTGCGCCCGCCGTGGGCCGCTTCGCCCAGGGCATGATCGTCGAGGTCCCGCTGCAGCTGGCCGCCATGCCGGGCGCGCCGGCGCTGGCCGACGTGCAGGCCGCCATCGCGGGCGCCTTCAAGAACGAGTGCTTCGTCACCGTGGCGGCAGCCGAAGAAGCGGCGGCGACAAAGAAGTTGGAGCCCGAGGCTTTCAATGGCGCCAACCGGATGAAGCTGTGGGTGTTCGGCGATGCGGCGGCGGGGCAGGCCCGGTTGGTCGCCCAGCTCGACAACCTGGGCAAGGGCGCCTCGGGCGCGGCGGTGCAGAACCTGAACCTGATGCTGGGTCTGGACGAGGAAGCCGGGCTCTAGCCGTTCCCTGTTTTTCCCTGTTTCTTCCCTGTCATCTAAAACAGGGCGGGGCGACGCGTCGGGGTCGGTCACCGTGAAATCAGTGACTTGTCGGCGACGGCTGCCTGATGATGTCAGCAATCGCCGCTTGATCAGGGAAGGGTGTACAGGAATTTCGCTTCTCCGTTCCCGCTGGCGGCCCGCAATCCGCAGGACCGCGAAAAGCGTCCGTTGATCCGCCGTCCCGGGTCAAGCCGGTCACGGCTGCGTGAGCGTGTAACCCGTTCGCGCCGGCGCGCGTATCAAGGGGCATGGACAAGCTGATCGCCACCCCCCGACTGCCCCGCCGCAACCTGCTGAAGGCGGGCGTGAGCCTCTTGGCCGCAGCCTTCGCCGGCCGCGCCGCCGCCGCGCCCAACCCCGCCGAGGCCGGCTTCGCCAACTCTCCCTGGCGCAAGATCACCGACGCGGACTGGAAGCGGCGCCTGCCGCCGGCCTCCTACGCGACCCTGCGCCACGAGAACACCGAGAGCCCCAACTCCAGCCCGCTGGTGCGCGAGCACCGTCACGGGACGTTCGTGTGCCGCGGCTGTTCGCTGCCGCTGTTCCGCTCGGAATGGAAGTTCGACAGCGGAACGGGCTGGCCCAGCTTCTCGCGGGCCATGAACGTCGGCACCAAGCCGGACTTCCTGCTGTTCCAGCCGCGCACCGAGTACCACTGCGCCCGCTGCCTCGGACACCAGGGCCACATCTTCCGCGGCGAGGGCATCAGCCCCACCGACGTGCGCTACTGCAACAACGGCGTGGCGCTTCGGTTCGTGCCGGGGTGACCCTTCTCGCTTGCGAGAAGGCCGGGACCCGCCCCGGAGCGTAGCGGAGGGATGGCGGGAGGAAGAGCCGCGGGATACGGCGCCGTGCGAGCCGCTGGCTCTACCCCCAACGCAAGGACCTGCGCTTCGCTGCCGTGCATGGGTTCCCTCCTTCTCATTCCATGAGAAGGGTTCAGGCGTCTCCGTTGATCGAGATCCCCCGGAACTTGCGGGTCGGGCGTTCCCAATAGGCCTGGAAGTAGCAGATCCCGCCATCGTCGACGCCGACCCACGTCGTACGCCAGTCGGGGCGCTGGGCCGGATCGCAGAAGCCGTTGATGACCATCAGCGGCGCCCCGTCTGCCCCGTCGACGCCCACGAACTGCAGGGCGTAATCGCCCAGCTTGTCGGCGATCTGGCGGGCGCGCGGATCGTCGGAGCGGCGCAGGTATCGCGCCAGGCCGCGGCGGGCCAGGTTCACCTCGTCGGCGGTCGGGCGCCAGTAGGGATCGCCCAGGTCGGGCACGTGGGCGTAGGCGCGCTCGGCCTCGGCCACCGACAACACCGTGAAGGCCGGCTCGCGCGACGCCGCCCCGGCCAGCAGCATGGCCGCCAGCAGGGCAGGGACGGCGAGCCGTCGCATCAGCTGCGCACCTTCACATACTCGCCCGGCGCCTCGCCCAGCGGCTTCAACTTGCCCTTGGCCGGATCACGGGCCGGGATCATCTTGCCCGACTTGTCGCCCAGCCACTTGGCCCAGTGCTCCCACCAGGAGCCATGGTGCTCGGTTGCACCGGCCATCCATTCGTCGAGCGTCGCGGGCAGCTTGTCGTTGGTCCAGTGATTGTACTTCTTGGCCACCGGCGCATTGACCACGCCGGCGATGTGGCCCGAGCCGGCCAGTGTGAAGGTCACCGGCCCGCCGAACAGCCGCGCCGACTTGTAGACCGAGCGCGAGGGCGCGATGTGGTCTTCCTTCGAGGCCTGGAAGTAGAGTGGGATCTTGACCTTCGACAGGTCGAGCTTGACGCCGCCCATCTCCATCTCGCCCTTCGCCAGCGCGTTCTGGCCGTAGAGCTTGCGCAGGTAGCTCATGTGTAGGGCCTTGGGCATGCGCGTCTGGTCGCCGTTCCAGAACAACAGGTCGAAGGCCGGCGGCTCCTTGCCCATCAGGTAGTTGTTGACGAAGAAGGACCAGACCAGATCATTGGCGCGAAGTGCGTTGAAGGTGTCGGCCATTGCGGAGCCCGGCAGCACGCCGCCGGCCGCGTCCATGCGTTGCTCCAGTTCGCCAAGCCACGCCTCGTCGGTGAAAATCAGCAGGTCGCCGGCTTCGGAGAAGTCGTGCTGAGCGGCGAAGAAGGTCGTTGAGTTGACCCGCTTGTCGCCCTTGGCGGCCATGTGCGCGAGCGCCGCGCCCATCAGGGTGCCGCCGATGCAGTAGCCGACGGTGTTGAGCCGGTCGGTCCCGCACTGTTCCATGACCTTGGACGTGGCCTTGTAGATGCCGTCCTCGAGGTAGTCGTCGAAGGTGGCGCCGGCCAGGGACACGTCCGGGTTCACCCAGCTGCAGACGAAGACGGTGAAGCCCTGGCTGGTGAGCCAGCGGATCATCGAGTTCTCAGGACGCAGGTCCAGGATGTAGAACTTGTTGATCCAGGGCGGGAAGATCAGCAGCGGGATCTCATGCTGCTGTTCGGTCGTGGGCGTGAACTGCAGCAGCTCGAACAGCTTGTCGCGCCAGACCACCTTGCCCGGCGCCGTGGCGACGTTCTCACCCACCTTGAAGCGCGAGGTGTCGGACTGGCTGATGGCCAGCTGGCCGCCGCCGCGCTCGATGTCGGCGGCGAACTGCTCCATGCCCTTGACCAGGGTCTCGCCGCCGGAATCCACCATGGCCTTCAGCGCCACCGGGTTCGACGCCAGGAAGTTCGAGGGCGAGAAGGCGTCGGTGAGCAGCTTCATGAAGAAGCCGGCCCGGCGCTTGGTCATCGGATCGACGTCCTCGACCGACTCCATCAGGTCGTTCAGCCAGCCGGAGGTCAGCAGGTAGGACTGCTTCATCGTGTCGAAGACGGGGTTCTCCGACCATTCCGGCGCATTGAAGCGCTTGTCGCCCTTGGCCGGCGCCACCGAGGCGTCCAGCGCCTCGCCGCCGGCGCGGCGCGCGGCCACGGTCCACAGGTCCATGTAGCGGCTGAACAGGTCGGCCTGGGCCTTGAACAGCTTGTCGGGGTGGGCGGCCAGCTTGGTCATCACCTCGTTCATGGCCGGGGCGACGTGGAATGGATCGGGCGACAACGCGCCCGGCCGATCGGCCTGGCGCAGGGCGGCTTCGGCGATGGCGGATTGGGCCGTCAGCGAGGCGCGGGCCAGGTTCATCGACAGCTTCTCCAGCGCCTCGCGCTGGGTCGGATCCATCATCGGCATCTCGAAGGATGCGCCGGCAGCCGCGAAGGCGTGCTCTTCGCGAGGCGGAGCGGCCTCTGGTTTCGGCTCGGGTTTCGGTTGGGGCTTCGCCTTGGGCGCGGACTTCTTCGCGGCCGGAGCCTTCGCCTTCGCTGGTTTGGCCCCAGGCTTCTTTGGGGCTTTCGCCTTGGGCGTTACGCCACTGTCCGCCATGCCGGTCTCCGATCGGGGCTTCGCCACACTTCCGCGCGCTTCCCTGATAGCCTATGACCGGGGGCGAAACGAAATGGCGAGTCCGCACATTTGATGCCTTCCCCGCGCTGGAACAAGTCGGCCCTGATCGCCGCGGCCCTTTCGGTCGGGTCGGTGATGCTGTCCGGCTGCCTGGCCACCGACCCGTTCGCGCCGCCGACCGACCCGCAATCGGCCGCGGCCCAGCAGGTCAACGAGGCCGCCGCGCGCAACATGCCCTATCCGCGCTGGAGCGAGTTTCCGGCCGCGCCGCGCGACGTGCCGACGGCCGATGACATCCGCATGCAGGTCGTCTCAACCGAAGAGGCCAAGGCGATCCTGCAGGCCCAGGCCGCCGAGCTGGTCTGGACGCTGGATGACACCGAAGGCTGGGCGACCGCGCAGCGCGGCCTGCTCGACATGAGCCTGGCCCAGCCCGCCGACGCCGACGCCGCCGCCCAGACCGAAGCCTGGGCCGCCGCCGCCCGCGCCGAGGCCATTCCGCCCCCCGTCGCCAAATAGGCGTTCGAAATCCCAGCCCGATGCGACCAAATCCGTCGCAGCCGGGGCCTAAGCCGTAGAATCACAAGAAACTGCCCGCCTCAGGAGCCTTGCCCCCATGTCTGCCCCCACGACGATTACCCGCCTCGACCGCGCCCTGGCGCTGGAAGCCGTTCGCGTCACCGAGGCCGCCGCCATCGCCGCCGCCAAGTGGGCGGGCCGCGGCGACGAGAAGGCCGCCGACCAGGCCGCCGTCGACGCCATGCGCACGGCGCTGAACCTGCTCAATATCGACGGCAAGATCGTCATCGGCGAAGGCGAGCGCGATGAGGCGCCCATGCTCTACATCGGCGAGAAGGTCGGCACCGGAAAGGGGCCCAAGGTCGACATCGCGCTGGACCCGCTGGAAGGCACGACGTTGACCGCCAAGAACATGGCCAACGCCTGCGCCGTCATGGCCTTCGCCCCCGAGGGCGGCATGCTGAACGCGCCCGACACCTACATGGACAAGATCGCCATCGGACCTGGCTACGCCGAAGGTCTGGTCGATCTCGACGCGCCGCCGCAGGAAAACGCCTTCGCCCTGGCCAAGGCCAAGGGCGTGGACATCGGCGACCTGACCGTCTGCGTCATGGACCGCCCGCGCCACGAGAAGCTGATCGCCGCCCTGCGCGAGGCCGGCTGCAAGATCGCCCTGATCACCGACGGCGACGTGGCCGGGGTGATCCACACCACCGATCCCGACGCCGACATCGACATGTACATCGGCCAGGGCGGGGCGCCCGAGGGCGTGCTGGCCTGTGCGGCGCTGAAAGCGGTCGGCGGCCAGTTCCAGGGCCGGCTGGTGTTCCGCAACGACGACGAGCGCGGCCGCGCCGAGCGTTGCGGGATCACCGAACTCGACAAGAAGTACTCCCTGCACGAGATCGTCCGCCACGAAGCCATCTTCGTCGCCACGGGCGTGACCCAGGGCGTGATGCTGGACGCCGTCCACTATGACCGCGGCCTGGTGAAGTGCCACTCGCTGGTGATGAGCTCGTCGTCGGGCACGGTTCGCGACGTGCACATGCGCCGGCCTTACCCGGCCAAGGGCTGATGGCGAGACGCTGATGGCGGACGGCGCGGGTCAGATCGGTTTTCTCGGGGTCGCCCGGTCGATCAGTGGCCGGCGCTGGCGCGAACGGGCCGCCGATGCGCAGCTCGTGCTCGCCCACCAGCGCAATCACGACCTGATCGAGCCGCTGGCGAGGGCGCTGGCGGCGCGCGGCGTCTCGGCCGAGGACGGGGCGAGCTACCTCAATCCCACGCTGAAGGCGCTGTTTCCCGATCCGTCGAGCTTCCTCGACATGGACAAGGCCGCCGAGGTCATCGTCGCGGCGCTGATGTCGGGCAAGCCGTCGCTGGTCTTCGCCGACTATGACGTCGACGGCGCTTCATCCGCGGCCCAGCTCGTGCGCTGGTTCCGGGCCATGGGCGCGGAGCTGCCGATCTATGTCCCCGACCGCGAGAAGGAAGGCTACGGCCCCAGCCCGGCCGCCTTCGACCGCATCAAGGACAGCGGCGCCCAGCTGGTGATCACCGTCGACTGCGGCGCAGCGGCCTACGACGCTATCGCGCACGCGACCGCCATCGGGCTCGAGGTCGTGGTCATCGACCACCACCTGATGCGCGAGGACCCGCCGGCCTGCTCAGCCGTGGTCAATCCCAACCGGCCGGGCGATCCGTCGGGACAGGGGATTTTGGCCGCGGCGGGGGTGACCTTCGTGCTGCTGGCGGCGCTGAACCGAGAGGCCAGGAAGCACGGCCTGTTCGCGGATCGCGCCGAGCCGGACATACGCAAGTGGCTGGACCTCGCCGCCATGGGCGCGGTCTGCGACGTGACCTCGCTCACCGGCTTCAACCGGGCGCTGGCGGCGCAGGGCTTCAAGGTGATGTCGACGTGGGGCAACCCCGGACTCGCTGCCCTGATGGCGACCGCGGGGAGCAAGGGGCCGGGCAGCGTCTTCGCCGCCGGCTTCATCCTGGGCCCGCGCATCAACGCCGGCGGGCGGATCGGGCGCTCGGACCTGGGCGCGCGGCTGCTGTCGACCGACGATCCCGACGAGGCCATGGCCATCGCCCAGGAGCTGGACGCTCTGAACGCCACACGCAAGGACATCGAGCGCGAGTGCATGGAGGCCGCGATCCGGTCGGTGGAGCAGGGCTCCAACTTCGACCCCGACGCCGCCGTGGTGGTCGCCGCCGGCGAGGGCTGGCGGCCCGGCGTGGTGGGTATCGTGGCCGGGCGGTTGCGCGAACGCTGGCGCAAACCGGTGATCGTCATCGGGCTCGACCCTGCCAACGACATCGGCAAGGGCTCGGGCCGCTCGCAGCCCGGCGTGAACCTGGGCCGAGCGGTGCAGGAGGCCTGGGAGAAGGGGCTGCTGATCTCCGGCGGCGGCCACGCCATGGCCGCGGGCCTGTCGATCCGGCCGCGCGACGTGCCCGAGTTCCGCGCCTTCCTGGAAGAGCGCCTGCGCGACGAACAGACCGAAGCGACCGCCGCCGATGCGGTCGAGATCGACGCCCTGGTCACCCCCGGCGGCGCGGACCGCGCGCTGTGGCAGGCCTTCGAGCGCCTGGCGCCGTACGGCCCCGGCGCGCCTGAGCCACTGTTCGCCATGGCCGGGGTGCGGGTTCTGGGCGCCCAGGCGCTGAACGGCGGGCATGTGCGCTGCCAACTGGTGGCCGAGGACGGCGCGCGCATCAAGGCGATCAGCTGGCGATCCGCCGACACGCCGCTGGGCCAGGCGCTGCTGGCCAATGACAGCGCCATCCACGTGGTCGGCAAGCTGAAGCCCGACGACTGGAACGGCCGCCAGGGCGTGCAGCTGGAAATCGAGGACGCGGCCGATCCGCGCCAAGCGAGCTAGACTGCCGCCATGCGCCGCCTGTTGTTCGCCAGCCTGCTGACCGCCTTCGCCAGCGCCGCCTTGGCCGCGCCGGCGACACCGCCCCCTGCGCCGGCCGCGACCCCGCCGGTCGCGCCTGCGGTCCCTCCGGTGGAAACGCCGCTGCCGCCCAGGCCCAATCCCTTCCTGGCCCCCGACATCAACTACGTCCGCGTCGGCGAGGTGGATATCGGGCGCTGGCAGTATGTGAACGTCCCGGCGGGCCGCGCGCCGGGGCAGGTGCAGGTCTGGCGCATCGACGTCTTCACCACGCCCATGCCGACCCCGCGCGGGCGCGGCGCCTATTCGGTGTCGCTCTACGTCTACGACTGCCGCGCAAGGCTGTACCGCCTGGACCACGCCGAGCTGTTTACCGCCGCCAAGGCCTCGATCGACGCCTTCGACGGCCCGCCGGGCTTCCAGCGGCCCGACCCGCGCGCCGACGAGGACGTGCGCCAGGCGTGCGGCCAGCTGAGCTATGACGGGCCGCCGCTGAAGGGCCTGGCGGCGGTGCTGGCCGATGCGGCCAAGGCGGCGGGTCAATAGCGCCGCGACGCCGCTGCAATCTCTGTCCCGGACAGGGTTGCGCCCACTGGAATCGGCGGTTATATCCCCCGCTCCGCGCCGCGGTCCCTTCGTCTATCGGTTAGGACGTCAGGTTTTCAACCTGAAAAGAGGGGTTCGACTCCCCTAGGGACTGCCACGCGCCTTCCGCCGGATTCGTCCGTCGCGGGAAAATTTCGGTTTCCTCATCTCTTAATCAAAGATAACCATGTTATAGTTCCGTGTCCGTAAGGGGGGACGCGGGCGACTACTGACGGCTAGGGGCTGGGGCTGTGGGGTACGACTTGGATGACGCCGTCTCGCACGACGAGGCGGTGCGGATCAGTGGACGAATCAAGTGGTTTGATCCGGGTAAGGGATACGGGTTCATCGTTCCCGACGAACCCGACAAAACCGGCTTGAAGGACGTCCTCTTACACATCACGAGCCTGCGGGATTCCGGGCGCGAGAGCGCCATGGAAGGCGCGACCATTGTCTGCGACGTGATCCGCAGGCCCAAGGGATGGCAGGTGGCCTCGATCTTCGAACTGGACGAGAGCGCCGCCCCGCCGCCGGCCGAACGCCGCGGCTACGAGAGCCTGCGCCGAGAACGCGGCGCCGACCTGGGCTTCCAGCGCGGCCCGCGGCGGCCATCCGCGCCCATCGAGGCTTCCGGCCCGCTGGAACGCGCCAAGGTGAAGTGGTTCAACCGCACCAAGGGCTACGGCTTTGTGGTGCGCGACACCGAGCCCGGCGACATTTTCGTCCACGTAGAGATTCTTCACCGCTGCGGTCTTGACGATCTGCAGCCGGGGGAGGACGTGATGGTCCGGTTCGCGGACGGCCCCAAGGGGCTGGTCGTGGCGGAAATTCAACCGGCCTAGGCCTGCGGGGTCTCGGCCCATGCTTCGGACCCGAGCCCATGCCAGTTTCCAATCGTCGCGCCCTGGTCGTGGCCGCCTCCGCGGCGCTGATGCTGGGCGCCTGCGCCATGGGTGACAAGTCCAGCGCCGCCGCCGACACCGAGGCCGGCTACATCTCGCCCCTGGAAGACCTGCAGATCGTCTCCGGCGGCCAGAGCCACGCCTTCAAGGTCGAGATCGCCGACGGCGAGGCCGAGCGCGAGCACGGCCTGATGAACCGCCCCTCCATGCCCGCCGACCACGGCATGCTGTTCGAATTCCCCGACGAGCAGGACCGGTCGTTCTGGATGCACAACACCTACATCCCGCTCGACATCATCTACATCGACCACGCCGGCAAGATCGTCTCCATCCAGGCCAACGCCACGCCGTTTTCGGAAACGCCGCTGCCGTCCTACGGCGCGGCCACGGGCGTGCTGGAGCTGAACGGCGGCCGGGCCGCCGCGCTCGGCATCGGCCCCGGCGACGTGGTCAAGCACCCCTTCTTTCATAACCGGTAAGGCGCGTTGCGATACAAGGGCGAGCGTGGCAAAGAGGCGCCTCGCCGACGGTCCGGGGCGTAGCGCAGCCTGGTAGCGCATCTGCTTTGGGAGCAGAGGGTCGCAAGTTCGAATCTTGCCGCCCCGACCAAAAAGGCCCGACCATCTGGCCGAAGACGTGACTTTAGGAGACCGAGCCATGCTCGCGCGCATCTATCGACCGGCCAAACCGGCCATGCAGTCCGGCAAGGCCAAAACCACGGTCTGGCTGCTTGAGTTCGAGCCGGCCTCGGCGCGCACGCCGGATCCGCTGATGGGCTGGATCTCGTCGTCGGACATGAATGGCCAGGTCACGCTCACCTTCGAGACACGCGACCAGGCGGTCGACTACGCCCAGCGCCACGGAATCCCGTTCCAGGTTTTCGAACCTCGTGAAAGCAGAACGATTTTGAAGGCCTATGCGGATAATTTCGCCTTCAACCGCAAACAACCCTGGACGCACTGAGGCGCCCGGGTCTTGGCCGCGGCGCCCTTAGCTCAACTGGATAGAGCACCTGCCTTCTAAGCAGGCGGTTACAGGTTCGAGTCCTGTAGGGCGCGCCATCCTGAATGACTCCGCCGCGCTTCGACGGACGAAGCCTGCGGGTTCTGTCGAAGAAGGATGCGCCTTCGACGCCCCGAAGGGATGTAGTAGGCCAGCTGACCTACAGGAATCACGCCATGCCGTGGATTGCAGGCTGGGGGATCGCGGCCGTCTGGATCGCCTTCTTTGCCTACTGGTGGCTGAACGCGCGTGACGTGAAGCCAGCGACGCGCACGGAATCGCCGTGGATTCGGTTCGGCGTCTACGGCCTGCCGCTGCTTATCGCCATCGGATTGCTGGGCCCGGAACGCTGGTTCGGCGGCTGGTTGGGCGAGCGCTTCGTCACGCCGACCGACCTCGTCCTGGCCGTGGCCCTGATGCTCGCCGTCGCCGGCATCGCGCTGGCCATCTGGGCGCGGAGGATCCTGGGGCCAAACTGGTCGGGCGTGGTGCAGCTGAAACAGGATCATGAATTGATCGAGGCCGGACCCTACCGCTGGATTCGTCACCCGATCTATACCGGCCTGCTGCTGGCCTTTCTTGGGACGGCGTTGCGGACCGGCGAATGGCGCGGGCTGCTGGCGGTGTTGATCGTGGGCCTGTCCTTCTGGCGCAAGCTGCGGCTTGAGGAGCGCTGGCTGATCGAGCACTTCGGCGAGCGCTATGAAGCCTACCGCAAGCGGAGCAAGGCGCTGATCCCGTTCGTTCTTTAGCGGATGCTGGCGACGGTTTGACATTCGCAGCATTTTTCTGACGTTCGCCGACAGCCGGTAGGCGACAAATTCACCCCCGCTACGCTTGCGCGATGCAGGCGCCACAGCCCGTTCCCCCTGCAAGGTCCGAAACCAAGGCCTCCGGCCCCGAGGCCGTGCGCCGCGCCGCCTTCCAGGCGCTGGCGCGCGGGGACGCCGAGCGGGGCATCGCGGCCTATCGCGAGGTGCTCGCCGAGGTCCCGAACGACCTCGACGCCCACGCCCAGCTCGCCCACGCCTATGAACGCAATCACGACCTCGCCGCCGCCCGCGCCCATGCCGAGGCCGCCCTGGCCGCCGCCGCCCGCGCCAACATCGCCCGCGTCGTGCTGGCGCGCGTTCAACTGCGCGAAGGGGACTACGCCGGCGCCGAAGCAACGGTCCTGCCGCAGGCGCGCTCGGAACAGTCGTCGCTGAATGATCGCGCGGTGGCCTGGGGGCTGGTCGGCGACGCGCGCGACCTGGCCGGCGACGCGCCCGGCGCCTTCGCCGCCTTCACCGAAGCCAACAGCCTGGCATTGACCCAACACCGCGCCCTGCGCGACGCCGGGGCCCAGCTGTTCCACCCCGAGGGCGTGCGCGCGATGAGCGCCTTCGTGGCGCAGACCGATGTCGCCGCCTGGCGGCCGCGCGGCGCCTTCACCACCCCCGCACCGGTGTTCCTCGTCGGCTTCCCGCGATCGGGGACGACGCTTCTGGACCAGGTGCTGTCTTCCCATCCGGCCATGACCTGCCTGGAGGAGAAGGACTATTTCGGCCGCGCCGTGTGCGAGGTGTTCAAGCGTCCCGAACAACTGGCCGGCATGGGCGCGATCAGCGACGCCGACGTGGCCACGGTCCGCAGGGCCTATTGGCGCAATGTGGGATCAACCGCGGCGACGGTGGTGGTCGACAAGTTGCCGCTCAATGTCGTGGTGCTGCCCTTGATCAAGGCGGTGTTCCCCGACGCGAAAATCCTCGTCGCCCTGCGCGATCCGCGCGACGTGGTGCTGTCGTGTTTCCAGCAGCGCTTCGGCATGAACGTCGCCATGGCGCAGATGCTCGAGCTGGACACGGCGGCGGCCTACTACGACGCGGTGATGGGCCTGCTGGAACTCAGCCGCGAGCGGCTCGATCTCGACGTCCATGCGATCCGCTACGAGGACGTCGTTGGCGATCTCGAGGGTCAGGCCCGGGCGGTGACCGACTTCCTCGGCTTGCCCTTCGATGCGGCCATGCTGGACTATCGCAGCACGGCGCTGTCGCGCGACATCAATACGCCCAGCGCCCGACAGGTCATCCAGCCGCTCTACACCCGCTCCATCGGGCGCTGGCGTCGCTATGCGGAGCAGCTGGCCCCGGTGTTGCCGGTGCTGAACGGCTGGGCGGAGCGATACGGCTACGCACTGGCGTAGCGGTCCAGGCCCCGGCGCAGGTCGGCGATCAGATCCTCCGCCGACTCCAGACCTACGTGCAACCGCAGCAGCGGGCCGGGGAGGGCGCGTTGGTGCACGCGCCGCGTCAACTGCGGGTCCTCGAAGGTGGCCAGGCTCTCGAAGCCGCCCCAGGAATAGCCGAGACCGAACAGCTCCAGCGCATCGAGCAGCGCCTCGGCCCGGTCGCTCGAACCGGGGGCCAGGACCACGCCCATCAGGCCCGACGCGCCCGAATAGTCGCGCCGCCACAGGCCGTGGTGCGGCGAGGAGGGCAGGGCGGGCCACAGCACCTCGGCCACCTCGGGCTGCTGCTCCAGCCATGCGGCGACGTTGTGGGCGTTCTCGAAATGCTGGGCCAGGCGGACGCGCAGGGTGCGCATGCCGCGCAGCACCAGCCAGCAGTCGTCGGGCGAGGCGTACCAGCCGGCGTCCTCGATCAGCGCATGGATGCGCCGCGCCATGCCGTCGTCGTTGGTGGCGATCGAGCCCAGGAAGACGTCCGAGTGGCCGCCGGCGTATTTGCTGAGCGCCTGCACGGACATGTCGATCCCGTGGGCCAGCGGCTTGAAGAAGACGCCCGCGGCCCAGGTGTTATCCATCAGGGTGGTGACGTCGGCCGCCTTCGCGCCCGCCGCCAGCGCCGGGGCGTCGATCATGTCGAAGGTCACCGAGCCCGGCGATTCGATATGCAGCAGCTTGGTCCGCGGCCCGATCATGGCGAGGATCTCGTCGGCCGCTCCGGCTGCTCGATAGAATTTCGGCGTCACGTCCCAGTGCTTCATCTGGCGCTCGAAGAAGCGGCGAGTCGGACCGTAGGCGGCGTCGGTGAGCAGCACCTCGTCGTTCGGCCGCAGGATCGCCTGCGCCGCCACCGTCACCGCCGCCAGCCCGGTCGGGACCAGGAAAACGTGTTTGGCGCCCTCCAGCTCACGCACCGCTTCTTCCAGCGCGCGGTGCACCCCCAGGCCTTCGATGCCGTAGGTCGGCCCCAGCTCCGAATCGCGCAGGTCCGCGGCCTTGGCGTTGAGCAGGGTGGTGGCCCGTTCGATGGGCGGATTGACCGCGCGGCGCGGTCCACCACGGCGGGTGGCGCTTCGGATAAGTCGAGTGCGTTCGTCCATGGGCTTGACGCCGGCTCCGCGAGGCTGTCGTCTCGCCGTGAGCAGTAGGCGGCCAGGCCGCGCCCGGCAACCGCGTCCCGAATCCGCGTAATGACGACCTCGATCAGGGGGGCTCCCATGTACAAGCGTATCGCCGCCATCGCCTTGGTGGGCTTGCTGGCGTCCTGCAAGGATCCCGGCTCCGCCGTGGATGGACCGCCGCCCGCGGCCGTGGCCGTCGATGGCGCGCCGTCCGCCTCGGTCGGCAATGGCGGGGCGCAGGGCGCGACCTTGCGCACCGTGAAGGCGCGCGGCCGGCTCGTCTGTGGCGTCAATCAGGGGTTGATCGGCTTCGCCTTCCCCGACAACCGCGGCCGCTGGCGCGGATTCGACGTGGACTTCTGCCGCGCCGTCGCCGCCGCCGTGTTCGGCAATCCCGAGGCGGTCCGCTTCCAGCCGCTGTCGTCCAAGGAGCGCTTCACCGCCGTGGTCTCCGGCGAGGTGGACGTGCTGTTCCGCAACACCACATGGACCCTGTCGCGCGACACCGGCAACGCGCTCGATTTCGCCGGCGTCAATTACTACGACGGCGAGGGCTTCATGGTGCCCAAGTCGCTCAATGTGCATTCGGTCGCCGAGTTGAACGGCGCGCGCATCTGCGTGCAGACCGGCACGACCACCGAACTGACCCTGGCCGACTATTTCCGGGCGCGCGGCCTGAAGTACGAGGGCGTGGTGGTCGATTCCGAAGACCAGGCCCGGGCCAACTACGCCAAGGAAGCCTGCGACGCCCTGACGACCGACGTCTCGCAGTTGGCCGCCGTGCGCTCGACCCTGAGCAACCCGGCCGACCACATCATCCTGCCCGAAGTGATCTCGAAGGAGCCGCTCGGCCCGGCCGTGCGCCAGGGCGACAGCCAGTGGCGCGACATCATCGCCTGGACGATCTACGCCACGGTGCTGGCCGAAGAGTTGCACATCACCCAGGCCAATGTCGACCAGGTGCGGGCGACCTCGAAAGATCCCGAGACGCGGCGCCTTCTTGGCGTCGAAGGCGGCATGGGCGCCCAACTCGGCCTGCCCAACGATTGGGCCTACAAGATCATCAAGGCCGAGGGGAACTACGGCGAGATCTTCGAGCGCAACATCGGCCGCACCTCGCCGATGAAACTGGAGCGCGGCATCAACGCCCTGTGGTCCACCGACAAGCCGGGGCTGATGTACGCCCCGCCGGTCAGGTAGGCCCATGAAGCGGGGTGGCTTCATGGAGCGGATGGGCGGGCGCAGCGGGCTGCTCGCCCAGGGCGCGCTCATCGTCGCGCTGGTGCTGCTGGCCATCTGGCTGACGCGCAACGCCGGGGTGAACATCGCCGCGCGCGGCATCTCCACCGGCTACGGCTTCATGAACCGCGAGGCCGGGTTCAACATCGACCAGCACCTGGTGCCGTTCGATCCGACGGACACCTATGCGCGGGTGTTCCTGGTCGGGGCGTTGAACACCCTGCTGGTGGCCTCGATGGGCATCGTGTCCGCCACCATAGTGGGCCTGGTCGCCGGCGTCATGCGGGTGTCGAAGAACTACCTCGGCCGCCTGCTGGCCACGACCTATGTCGAGATCGCGCGCAACACGCCGCTGCCTGTGCAGCTGCTCGTTTGGTACAACCTCGCCCTGCTGGCCCCGCCGCCGCGGGCGGCCTGGGGGCTGGACGGGCTGTTCTTCCTGACCAACCGCGGCGTCTACGTGCCGCAGTTCTTCCTCAACGGCCTGGGTGACTGGGCGGTGTGGGGCGCGGTCGCCTTCATCGTCGCGGGCATCTTCGTATCCAGCCGGTTGCGCAAGAGCCGCACCGAGCACGGCAAGGGCGCCTCGCCGTGGTGGGGCTGGGCCGTGGCCATCGTCGGCGTGGCCATCGCCTTCGCCGGCACCGGCAACCCGATCGGCATCGACGTGCCGCACAAGGAAGGTTTCGGTTTCCAGGGCGGCTTCACCATGTCGCCGTCGCTGATGGCGCTGTGGGCGGCGCTGACCTTCTACACCGGCAGCTTCATCGCCGAGATCGTGCGCAGCGGCCTGCAGGCCGTGGCCAAGGGACAGGGCGAGGCGGCGCGGGCCGTGGGCCTCACCGACGGCCAGGCGCTGCGGCTGGTGATCCTCCCGCAGGCCATGCGCGTGATCGTGCCGCCGCTCGCCAGCCAGTACCTGAACCTGACCAAGAACTCGTCGCTGGCGGTGATCATCGGCTACCCCGACCTGGTGGCGGTCTTCGCCGGCACCAGCCTGAACCAGACCGGCCAGGCCATCGAGACCCTGTCGCTGGTCATGCTGTTCTACCTGGCCTGCAGCCTGTCGGTGTCCGCCTTCATGAACTGGTACAACGCACGCTCGGCCGTGTGGGCGGTGTCGCGATGAGCGCCTATCGGGCAGCCCCCAAGACCACGGCGTGGCAGTGGACCCGCCACAACCTGTTCGGCTCCATCGCCGACAGCATCCTGACCCTGGTCGCCGCCTTCGTGTTCGTCTGGCTGGCCTGGCATGCGCTGGACTGGGCCATCCTGCGCGCCGACTGGACAGGCCAGTCCAAGGAAGCCTGCACCCACGGCGGCGCCTGCTGGGCGATGATCACCGCCCGCTGGCAGCAGGTCGTGGCGGGCTACTATCCCGAAGGTCACCTGTGGCGCGTCGCCCTGGCCATGGGCTGCCTGGTTGTCGCCGTCGTACCGATCATCAAGCGCGACATGCCGGCCTGGGCGGGCCTGCTGGCGCCGGCCGGCGCGATCGCCGCCATCGCGGTGTTGGGCGGGGCGCACATCCTGCCTGCGGTCCCGACCGACTACTGGGGCGGGATCATGCTCAATGTGCTGGTGGGGCTAACCGGCGCGATCTTCGCCCTGCCCATCGGCATCCTGCTGGCCTTCGGGCGGCGCTCGGAGCTGCCGATCATCAAGGCCTTCTCGGTCGGCTTCATCGAGCTGGTGCGCGGCGTGCCGCTGATCACCCTGCTGTTCATGTCCTCGGTCGTGCTGCCGCTGTTCCTGCCGGCGGGAATGAACCTCGACAAGCTGATGCGGGCGCTGACCGTCATCACCCTGTTCTCGTCGGCCTACATGGCCGAGGCGGTGCGCGGCGGGCTGCAGTCGGTGCCGAAGGGCCAGCGCGAGGCGTCCCACGCCCTGGGGCTCGGCCTGCTGCAGACCACGGGTCTGGTGGTGTTGCCGCAGGCGATCCGCATCTCCATCCCGGCGATCGTCAACACCTTCATCGGCCTCTTCAAGGATACGAGCCTGCTCTACGTCATCGCCATCCTGGAAGTGACGGGCGTGATCCGGCAGGCGCTTTCGGACTTCTCCTGGCTCGGCCTCGAGAACGAGGGCTACGTCTTCGTCGCCTTCGTCTTCTGGGTCGCCTGTTTCAGCATGTCGCGCTGGTCCGCCTCGCTTGAGCAGCAGACCGGCAAGGAAAAGAAACGCGTCGAGGAACCCGCATGAGCAAGCCCGCTGCGAAGAAGCCTCCCGCGCGGAGCGCCGCGACGGCCAAGGCCGCCGCCGCCCTGCCGACCACCCGGCCCAAGGTCCGCCCGGAACTGGGGCCGCCCTGCGTCGAGGTCGAGGGCGTGCACAAGTGGTACGGCGACACCCACATCCTGCGCGGCGTCGACCTGTCGATCCGCGACAACGAGAAGGTGGTGATCCTGGGCCCTTCCGGCTCCGGCAAGTCGACCCTGGTGCGCTGCGTCAACGGGTTGGAGCCCTACCAGGAAGGCAGGATCAAGGTCGTGGGCACTGACATCGGCGGCCCGGCGCGGCCGGCGGCCGAGGCCAAGCGCAAGACCGGCATGGTCTTCCAGCAGTTCAATTTGTTCCCGCACCTGACCATCCTCGAGAACTGCACCCTGGCGCCCATGTGGGTGCTGAAGCGGCCGCGCAAGCAGGCGGAAGAGGAGGCCATGGCGCTCCTCGAACGGGTCCAGATCGCCGAACAGGCGCGCAAGTACCCGGCCCAGCTGTCAGGCGGCCAGCAGCAACGCGCCGCCATCGCCCGCTCCCTGGCCATGAACCCGGAGATCATGCTCTTCGACGAGCCCACCTCGGCGCTCGACCCGGAAATGGTCGGCGAGGTGCTCGAGGTCATGACCGAGATGGCCTACGCCGGCATGACCATGATGGTGATCAGCCACGAGATGAGCTTCGCGCGCGAAGTCGCTGACCGGATTATCTTTATGGATGAAGGCGAGATCATCGAGATCGCCCCTCCGTCCGAGTTCTTCTCCAATCCGAAGCACGAACGGTGCAAGGAATTCCTGAGCCGCATCCTCTAGGTCAGTCATGCCCAAAGTCAGCTATTTCACCGTCGGCTCGCATGATCTGGAGCGGGCCAAGACCTTCTACGACGGCCTGCTGGGCTCCATCGGCATGCGTGGCGTGTTCGAGCATCCGTCGGGCGGTCGCATTTACAGCGGCAAGGGCATGGGCATGTTCGGCGTGCTGTCGCCCTACGACGGCGGCGAACCGCATCCCGGCAACGGGACCATGGGCGGCTTCAGCTTCGAGACGCCGGAAGCGGTTGATGCCTTCCACGCCAAGGCGATGGAACTGGGGGCGACCGACGAGGGCGCGCCGGGCGCGCGCATGCCGCAGGCCTATTTCGCCTACTTCCGCGATCCCGACGGCAACAAGCTCTGCGGCTACAAGCTCGGCTAGGCCGGACCGGTGACGACCGGCGCATCCGTCCGCGAACCCCACTCGGCCCAAGATCCGTCGTAGATCGCCGTGGTGTCGCGGCCCAGCCGCGCCAGGGCCAGCGCCACGACGGCGGCGGTGACCCCCGAGCCGCAGCTGGCGGTGACCGGCCGGTCGGGATCGACACCCGCGTCGGCGAACACGGCCTTGAGCTCGGCGGCGGACTTCATCGTGCCGTCTGGGTTCAACAACTCGGCGAAGGGCGCGGAACGAGCGCCCGGCATATGGCCCGATTTCAGGCCTTCGCGCGGCTCCGGCGCTTCGCCGCGGAAACGCGCAGCCGGCCGGGCGTCCACGACCTGTTCGCCGGCGGCCAACTCTCGCACCACCTGGTCAAAGTCGCGCACCAGGGCCGGGCGCAGCCGCGCCTGGAACAGGGCCGGACTTGTCCCAACGCCGCCCGCCTCGATCGGCCTGCCTTCGGTTCGCCATTTGGGGAGGCCGCCGTCCAGCACCTGCACCCGCGAGGCGCCCATGGCGCGCAGCATCCACCACACGCGCGGCGCCGAGAAGATCCCCTGCTGGTCATAGGCGACGATGTGGTCGGTCTCGCTGACGCCCAGGTCGCCGAGGACGCGGGCGAACAGCTCCGGCGAAGCCAGCATGTGGGGCAGAGGATCGGACGGGTCGCTGACCGCCTCGATATCGAGGAACACCGCGCCAGGGATATGCGCCTCTCGCCACAGGGCGCGCGCGTCGCGGCCGTCCAGGAACCAGCTGCAGTCGATGACGCGCAGGTCCGCCTCGTTCAGGCGGCTCGCGAGGTCTTCGGTGGTGATGAGGGGATCGCGCATGGCCTTCGTATATCTCAGGCGCGCTTCAACTCCAGCTGAACCACGTCGGTGCGGCCGGTGCGGAAACCCGCCTCGCAATAGCTGAGGTAGAAGGCCCACAGCCGGCGGAAGCGTTCGTCGAAACCGAGCGGCCTGATGTCCTCCCAGGCGGCCTGGAAGCGCTCGTGCCACTCGGCCAGGGTGTCGGCATAGGCCTGCCCGAAACGCGAGATCGAAGCCCATTCCAGACCGGCCTTGTCGATGACGGGGCGTAGCGCCTCTTCGCTGGGCAGCACGCCGCCTGGAAAGATGTATTTCTGGATGAAGTCGGTGCGCCGCCGGTAGCTGTCGAAATGCTCGTTATCGATGGTGATGATCTGCAGCCCCGCGCGCCCGCCGGGGATCAGCACCTCGCGGATCTTGCTGAAATAGGCTGGCCAGTATTCCTCGCCGACCGCCTCGAACATCTCGATCGAAGCGACCCGGTCGAAGCGGCCGGTGACATCGCGATAGTCGACCATGCGAATGTCGGTCTTGTCGGACAATCCTTTGTCGAACAGACGCTTGCGGGCGTAATCGAACTGTTGCTGCGAGATCGTGATGCCCGTGACCTTGGCCCCGACCTCGGTCGCCGCATATTCGGCGAAGCCGCCCCAGCCACACCCGATCTCCAGCACGCTTTGGCCGGCCTTGAGCCCGATCGATTCCGCCAGGGTGCGGTACTTGTTCCGCTGCGCGGCGCTCAGGTCCTGGCCCGGTTGTTCATGGCGGGCCGACGAATAGGTCATCGAGGGGTCCAGCCACTTCTCGTAGAACTGGTTTCCCAGGTCGTAGTGGGCGTGAATGTTCTTCTTGGAGCCCGCGCGGCTGTTGCGGCGCGTGAAGGCGGTGATGTTGTTGATGAACCGCATGAACGGGTTGCCCATCGTCAGGCGAACGATGCGGTCATAGTTCAGGCTGAGCACCTCCAGCAGGGCCGACAGGTCGGGGGTATCCCACTCGCCGGCCATGAAGCCTTCGGCGAACCCGATGTCGCCGCCCGCCATCACGCGGCCGACGAATCGGAAGTCCTTCACCAGCAGGGTGCCGATGGGGCCCTTGTCGCGGCCGCGGATGACGATCTTGCGGCCTTCGGGCAGCACGATGTGCCACTCGCCCGTGGCCCAGTTGCTGGCGGCGAGTTTGAGGAACATGCGGAACGGGGCGGGCGTCTGCCGCACCTCGGGAAGCGTCCAGATCGGCGTGTCGACAGGAACTACGTCGCTCATGCGTCGGTCTCCGGAATACCGGTGGAGAGGAGTCCACCATGGAAAGGCGAATTCAGTCCAGTCACTTGAGCCGCCGCCAGGCTTCAAGAGCGCGTGTCCGCGCCTGGGCGTGGTCGACGATCGGCAAGGGATAGTCGCGGCCCAGGACGAGATCGGCGGCGTCCCGCACCGCTGGCGGCGCGTCGGCGGGCCGGTGAATCCAGCGGTCGGGCAGGGCGGCGAGCTCCGGGACCCATCGCCGCACATAGGCGCCGTTCGCGTCGAACCGCTCACCCTGCAGGGTCGGGTTGAACACGCGGAAATAGGGCGCCGCATCCACGCCGGTTCCCGCCGCCCACTGCCAGTTCATGGTGTTGCTGGCGGGATCGGCGTCGACCAGGCAGTCCCAGAACCAGGCCTCGCCGACGCGCCAGTCGATCAGGAGGTCTTTCACCAGGAAGGAGGCCACGATCATGCGCACGCGATTGTGCATCCAGCCCGTCTCCCACAGCTGGCGCATGCCGGCGTCGACGATGGGATAGCCGGTCATGCCGGTCTTCCAGGCAGCCAGGCCGGCGGGGTCGTCGCGCCATTCCATATCGTCGAAGGCCGGGCGCATGTTGGCGCCGGCCATGGTCGGGAAGTGGAACAGCAGGTGGGCGGCGAAGTCGCGCCAGGCCAGTTCGGCGGCGAACTTGGAGGCCGCGACGGACAGTCCAGGCCGGCGCTCGGCGACGGCCCTGGCCGCGGCCAGGGCGCGCCAGGGGGCGATCTCGCCGAATCGCAGGCGCGGCGACAGGCGGCTGGTGCCGGCCTCATCCCCGGGCGCATCGCGAGCGACAGGATAGGCCGCCAGCCCATCTGCCAGGAACGCGGCGAGTTGCTCCCGGACGCCGGCCTCGCCCGGCTCACCGATGAATCCCGTCGACCAGTCCGGGCTTCGCGGCCGCAACCCCCACCCGTCGAGGAGTTCGCTGTCAGGCCAATACGGCGGCGCGGGCAGATTCGAGGGGGCCTCGCTCAGGGGAGGCAGGCGAAGCGTCGCCTGCATCGCCTTGGCGAACGGCGTGAACACCCTGTAGGGCGCGCCCTGGCCGGTGAGCACCGAGCCCGGCTCCGCCAGCCAGCCGGCGGCGCGGCGCTCGATCTCAAGATCAGGCAGCATGTCGGCCACAAGCGCCTCGCGCTCGGCCGCGCCCGGGTCGTAGAGGCGATTGAACGCCAGCGCCCCGGCGCCGGTTTGCGCGGCCAGTTCGACCAGGGCTCCAGCGGCCGGGCCCGACTTGAGGATCAGGCGCGAACCGCGCCCGGACAGGTCCCGGGCCAGGGATTCGAGCGAACCGTGCAACCACCAGCGCGACGCGGCGCCGAGCGGCCGGTCCTCGAGAGCATCGTCGTGGATGTGGACGGGAACGATCGCCCGCCCGCTGGCCAGCGCCCATTGCAGGGCCGGATTGTCGGACAGGCGCAGGTCGCGCCGGAACCACAGAATGACGGGCGCCCGCTTATCGGCCATGCGCTGGAACGCGAACTTGTGACATAAGCCGGGACACGCCACTTCTACGCCCGACATGCCGGGCCGGATCAGGCCCGGTTTCCATATTCGCCTTGCAGGAATTGCCCGTGACCAAGCCTAACGCCGTCATCGAAATCAGCGCCGGCAACGGCAAGCCGGTCCGCATCGGCGGGGCGGAGAAACTGGCCTTCATCGCGGGTCCCTGCCAGCTGGAAAGCCGCCAGCACGCGCTGGAAACGGCGCATGCCCTGAAGGAGATCGGCGAGCGGCTGGGCGTGGGGCTGATCTACAAGACCTCCTTCGACAAGGCCAACCGCACCTCGGCCAACGCCCAGCGCGGCCTGGGGCTGGAAAGCTCGTTGCCGATCTTCGCCGAGATTCGCGAGGTCACGGGCCTGCCGGTGCTGACCGACATCCATGACATCGACCAGGCCCGCATCGCCGCCACCGTCGTCGACGTGCTGCAGATCCCCGCCTTCCTGTGTCGTCAAACCGATCTGCTTATTGCGGCGGCGCAAACGGGCAAGGTCATCAACGTCAAGAAGGGCCAGTTCCTCGCGCCCTGGGACATGAAGAACGTCATCGCCAAGATCACCGGCGCTGGCAATCCGAACGTAATGGCCACCGAGCGCGGCGCCTCGTTCGGCTACAACACGCTGGTGTCCGACATGCGCGCCCTGCCGATTCTGGCCGAGATCGGCTGCCCGGTCGTCTTCGACGCCACCCATTCGGTGCAGCAGCCGGGCGGGCAGGGGACGTCCTCGGGCGGCCAGCGCGAGTTCGTGCCGGTGCTGGCCCGCGCTGCGGTCGCCGTGGGCGTCTCGGCGGTGTTCATGGAAACCCATCCCGATCCGGACAACGCCCCGTCGGACGGCCCCAACATGGTGCCGCTCAGCCAGTTCGAGGCGCTCTGCGCCGAGTTGCTGGAGTTCGACGCCCTCGCCAAGCGCCACGCGGCCTGATCCGCCATGAAGAACGTCATCTGCATCAAGTGGGGCACGCTCTACGGTCCCGAGTACGTCAACAAGCTGAACAGCATGGTGCGCCGTCACCTGAGCGGCGACGTGCGCTTCATCTGCGTGACGGAGAACGCCGACGGCATCGACCCGGGCGTCGAGATCCGGCCCCTGCCGGCGATGAACATCGGCGACGTCGGGTTCACCACGGGTTGGCGCAAGCTGTCGATCTTCTCGCCCGACCTTGCCGACATCACCGGCCCGATCCTGTTCCTCGACCTCGACGTCATCGTCGTCGACAGCCTCGATCCCTTCTTCGACTACGAGCCGGGCCGCTTCTGCATCATCGAGAACTGGACCCAGCCGAACCAGAACATCGGCCAGTCGTCGGTCTTCCGCTACGAACGCGACCAGTGCGAGCCGATCCTGAAGCGCTACGAGGCCGAGCACGAGGCCATCACCAAGCGCTGGACCAACGAGCAGATGTATCTGACCGACGCGGCCAGCCCCGTCGTGTTCTGGCCCGACGAATGGTGCCGCAGCTTCAAGCACCACCTGATGAAGGTCGCGGGCAAGGGCGGCGAGCCGGTCCTGCCCGCCGGCGCGCGCATCATCATCTTCCACGGCGCCCCCAATCCGCCGGAAGCCGCGGTCGGGGAATGGCGGCGGCCTGACAAGATCGGCTCCAAGCCGCTCGAGCGACCCTTCAAGAAGCTGCGCAACTGGCTGTTTCCGATGCAGCGCATCAAGCCGGCGACCTGGATCGATGATCACTGGAAATAACCGCCGCGATCCGGCACGGATGAGGCGATGACGCCGCCGTTCAATCTGAAGCGCACCGTGGGGTGGGGATTTCTGGGGCTGATCGGCCTGATGGCCATCGCCGCCTTCATCTATCGCGACGACATCCTGTTCAAGTCGCTGGACCCCAAGGTCCCGTTCCAGACCTACCGGCCGCCCGCCGCGCCGGACTATTCCAGGCCGGAGTCCTGGGCGCTGCTGCCGGAGAGTCCGGCGCCCCGGCCCGACGATCCGCCCGCCGACGTCTTCTTTGTCCACCCGACCACCTACGATGGCGGCCATCAGTGGAACGCGCGCATCGGGGCCAGCGCCGGGGAGGCGTTCCTGCAGCGCATCGCCATCCCCAACTATGCCGGGCCCTTCCGGCGCGCCGGCCGGGTGTTCGCGCCGCGCTACCGCCAGGCCAGCCTCTACGCCCATTCGACCCAGCGCGAGGACGCCCGCGAGGCCCGCGCCTTCGCGTACCAGGATGTGCGTGACGCCTTCCGCTACTGGTTGGCCCATGACGACACCGGCCGGCCGATCATCATCGCCGGGGTGGAGCAAGGCGGTTTCCTGGTCGACCGGCTGCTGCGGGAAGAGGTGGCGACCAATCCACGCGTGCGCGCCCGCCTTGCCGCCGCCTACCTGATCGACACCGTGGTGCCCGCCGACCGCTATGGCCCGACCAGCGCCGTGCCCGCCTGCCAGGGCCCGGTGCAGACCGGCTGCACCGTCGCCTGGGCGGAAGAGCCCGAGAGCGATCCGGACGGCGCCGCCGCGCGGCTTAATCGCACCTTGGTGTGGGCCGACAACCAGGAACTGGAGCCCATGCACAACCGCCCGGCGCTGTGCGTGAACCCGGTGCTGGGGGCCCAGACCGAAGACACCGCCCCGGCGCGCCGTAACCTGGGCGCGGCCAACGCCACGGGGCTGGAATGGGGGGCGCGGCCCGCCTTCGTGCCCCGCCAGGTGGACGCCCGCTGCCAGGGCGGCATCCTGCGCACGTCGGCGCCGCGGTCGTCGTCGCTGAAGCGATCCGGCTCCTGGGCAGATCGCAAGAAAGTCAAACCGTACAATCTGTTCTATGCCGATATTGAAGCGGACGCGCAGGCGCGCACGGCCGCCATGATCGGAGCGAAGCGGCCTTAGGCCGGCGCGTCTGTCTTGTCGGGGCGCCAGTCGTAGAGCTCGGTCAAGATTCGCAGGGCCGCGCCGCGCTCGCCCTCGAAGCCCTTCTGCAGCACCATGCGTGCGTCCTTGGCGGCGGCGAACAGCAGGTCGCGATGCGCCACCGGATCGGCGATGCGGTAGTCGGGGAAGCCGGACTGCTTCAGTCCAAGCAGGTCGCCGCCGCCGCGCAGGGCCCAGTCGGTCTCGGCGATCTCGAAGCCATCCTCGGTCTTGCGCAACACGTCGAGCCGCGTGGTCGCCGCCTCCGACAGCTTGCCGTCGTAGAGCAGGATGCACGCACTCTCCGCCGCACCTCGTCCGACGCGCCCGCGCAACTGGTGCAGCTGGGCGAGGCCGAAGCGCTCGGCGTGTTCGATGACCATGATGGTGGCGTTAGGTACGTCGACGCCGACCTCGACCACGGTCGTGGCCACCAGCAGCCGGATGCGCCCCTCCGAGAAGGCGGTCATCACCGCGTCCTTGTCCGGCCCCGACATGCGCCCGTGCACCAGACCCACGCCGTCGCCCAGCGCTCGCGTCAGGTCGCCCCAGCGAGCCTCGGCGGCGGCAAGGTCGGAGACTTCGGACTCCGAAACCAGCGGGCAGATCCAGTAGGCCTGGGCCCCGGATTCCAAGACCGTCTTCAGCCGCCGCACCACCTCGCCAATGCGGGCCGTGGGAATAGCCCGCGTCGCCACCGGCTTGCGGCCGGGCGGCTTCTCGTCGAGGCGCGAGACCTCCAGGTCGCCGAACTGCGTCAATTCCAGCGTGCGTGGAATGGGCGTGGCGGACAGGGCCAGCACGTGCACGGCGCGGCCCTTGTCCTGGAGCTGCTGCCGCTGGGCGACGCCAAAGCGGTGCTGCTCGTCCAGGACGACCAGGCCCAGCTTGCGGAACTCCACCGTCTCCTGGAACAGAGCGTGGGTGCCAAACACGAACTGGATCGAGCCCTCGGCGATCCAGGCCAGCTTCTGCTGCCGCGCCTTGCCCTTGTCGCGGCCGGTCAGCAGCACGCCGTCCAGCCCGGCCGCCTCCCACAGGGGCTTGAGCCGGTCGTAGTGCTGGCGGGCAAGGATTTCGGTCGGCGCCATCAGGGCGGCCTGGAAGCCGCTGGAGGCGGCATCGGCCATGGCCAGGGCCGCCACGACGGTCTTGCCCGAACCTACGTCGCCGTGCAGCAGGCGGCTCATGCGCACGCCGCGCGCGAGGTCGGCGCGGATATCGGCCAGGGCCCGCGTCTGTGCGCCGGTAAGGGTGAAGGGCAGGGCGTTCTGCAGGACGGCCGAGGGCTCACCGGGGATGATCTTCGGCGCGGGCTCGGCCTGGCGGGCTTTCTTGCGTTGGCCCAGCGCCAGCTGGTGGGCCAGCAGTTCGTCGTACGCCAATCGACGGCGCGACGGGGCGCTAGGCGCGATGTCGGCCTCGCTCGACGGCGTGTGCAGCAGGGCCAGGGCCTCGCGCCAGGTCGGGAAATATTCCTGCTTTACCCAGGCGGCGTCCTGCCATTCCGGAAAATCGGGCGCCCGTGCCAGGGCGCGGTGGATGAACAGGTGCAGCTGGCGCGAGGTCATGCCGGCCGTGGCCGGATAGACGGCCTCCACCGGCGGCGGAAACTCGTCGGAGCCTTCGGGGATGACGTAGTCGGGATGGGCGATCTGAACCTCGGAGCCGAAACGCTCGACCTTGCCGCTCACGGTCCAGCGCGAGCCGACCTTCATTTTCTTCTCAAGATGATCGCCGAACACCTTGAAATAGATCAGATGCATGAAGCCGGTGTCGTCGCCGACACGGATCTTGTAGGGCGCGCCGGCCTTGGCGGGCCGCAGGTGCTGGTGGACCACCACCTCGAAGGTCTGCACCTGTCCCTCGACCGCCGTTTTCGCGGTCGCGCGGGTGCGGAAGATCAGGTTGTAGGGCGCAGTGAAGACCAGGTCGCGCACCAGCGGACCCGCCACCTTCTCCAGGAGGGGGGTGATCTTCGGCCCGGCGCCCTTCAGGCTGTCCACGGGCGCGAACAGGGGAAAGAGAATCTCCGGCCGCATGGGCGCAGCATAACCGCTTACCAAGCGACGCGTTGACCGCTATGACGCCCCGTTCTCGATATGACGACACCTGACCCCGCGCGTTCGGCGCGCCTGAACCGACTGTCCTTCCGCGCCTGGCGGCGGGGCTTCAGAGAAGCGGACCTGATCCTGGGTCCGTTCGCGGACCTGTACCTGGAATCCATGACCGAGGCGCAGCTTGAGGTGTTCGAGCGGCTGCTCGAGGTGCTCGACGCCGACCTCTATGCCTGGATCATCAAGCGCGAGCCGACGCCGGCCGAATGGCAGGGCGAGGTGATGGACATGCTGCAGGCCTTCACGCTCGAGGCCTTCGGCGCAACCCATCCCGACGTGCGGGGTTCGTAAGCCTCGATGAGCGACCTGAAACGCATCGCCGCCGCCGAGGGCGGCCTGGAAGTCACCGGCGCGCCGGAAGGCTTCGACGCCCTGGTCATGGCCGACCTGATCAAGGCGCGCGGCGGCGCGGTGCTGTTCGTGGCGCGCGACTATACTCGCGCCGACGCCTTCGAATCCGCCATCCGCTTCTTCGCCCAGGACCTGGAGATCCTGCGCTTTCCGGCTTGGGACTGCCTGCCCTACGACCGCGTCAGCCCCACGCCGACGATCGCGGCCCAGCGCATGGCGGCGCTGTGGCAGCTGTGCCGGCGCGATCCGGCCGAGAAGAAGCCACTGCTGGTCCTGACCACGGCGCCGGCGCTGCTGCAGCGCGTGCCGCCGCGCTCGGCGCTGACCGCCGCCGGCTTCGGCACGCGGGTCGGGCGCGAGGTCAATCTCGCCGACCTGGAGCGCTACTTCGCCGTCAACGGCTACCAGCGCGCCTCGACGGTTTCGGACCGGGGCGAATACGCCATCCGCGGCGGCGTCATCGACGTCTATCCGCCCGGCGCGGAAGAGCCGGTCAGGCTCGACCTCTTCGGCGACATGCTGGAATCGATCCGCGCCTTCGATCCGGGCACCCAGCGCTCGACGCGGCAGCTGACCGAGATCGAACTGCTGCCGGTCTCCGAGGCGCTGCTCGACAAGAATACCATCAGCCGCTTCCGCACTGGCTGGCTGGAGAGCTTCGGCGCCGCCGGCGACGATCCGCTCTACGCCGCGGTATCGGAGGGCGCCCGCCGCCAGGGCCTCGAACACTGGCTGCCGCTGCTCTACGACAAGCTCGACACCCTGTTCGACTATCTGCCCGCAGGCGCGCTGGTCGCCCTGGACCACCTCGCGCCGGAAGCCCGCGACGAACGGCTGTCGATGATCGAGGACGCCTATGACGCGCGCAAGGAGACCCTCGACCAGCGCAAGGGCTCCGGCTACCGCGCCCTCAAGCCCGACGCGCTCTACCTGACCGCGGCAGAGTGGGACGAACAGGTTTCCACCCGCCCCTGGCGACACTTCAGCCCCTTCCAGCGCGAGCCGGGCGAGGGGATCGTCGACCTCGGCGCCCGCGGCGGCCGCGGCTTCGCCGCCGAGCGGGCGCAGGACTCGGTCAACCTGTTCGAGGCCGTCGCGGCCCACGCCAAGCAGCTTTCGAAAGACGGCAAGCGGGTGCTGTTCGCCTCCTGGTCGGAAGGCTCCTCCGAGCGCCTGGGGACCATGCTGGGCGACCACGGGCTCAAGGACGTCCGCTACGCCCCTTACTGGCAGGCGGCCAAGGCCGCGGATCCGAAGTCGCCCCAGCGCGTCGTCCTGCCCATCGAGACCGGCTTCATCACCGACAACCTGGCGGTCATCTCCGAGACCGACATCCTGGGCGACCGGCTGGCGCGGCCGAAGAAGCGCCGCCGCGCTTCGAACTTCCTGGCCGAGGCCTCGGCGCTCTCGCAGGGCGACTACGTCGTCCACATCGATCACGGCATCGGCCGCTATGAAGGGCTGAAGACGCTCGACGTGCAGGACGCCCCGCACGACTGCCTCGAGCTGCACTACGCCGGCGACAGCAAGCTCTACCTGCCCGTCGAGAACATCGACCTGCTGACCCGCTACGGCGCCGAGAGCGAGGGCGTGCAGCTCGATCGCCTGGGCGGCGCGGCGTGGCAGGCCCGCAAGGCGCGCGCCAAGGAGCGGCTGCGCGAGATGGCCGAGGGCCTGATCAAGATCGCCGCCGCCCGCTCGGTGAAATCCACCGGTGAGATCGACCCGCCGCCGGGCCTGTTCGACGAATTCTGCGCCCGCTTCCCTTACGAGGAGACCGACGACCAGCTGACCGCCGTGGCCGACGTGCTGGGCGACCTGGCGGCCGGCAAGCCGATGGACCGGCTGATCTGCGGCGACGTCGGCTTCGGCAAGACCGAGGTGGCGTTGCGCGCCGCCTTCGTCGTGGCCATGACCGGCAAGCAGGTCGCCGTCGTCGCACCCACCACGCTGCTGGCGCGCCAGCACTTCAAGACCTTTTCCGAACGCTTCCAGGGCTGGCCGATCCGCGTGCGCCAGCTGTCGCGCATGGTCCCGGCCAAGGACGCCGACGAAACCCGCGCCGGGCTGAAGGACGGCTCCGTCGAGGTCGTCGTCGGCACCCATGCGGTGCTCAGCGAACAGGTCGGCTTCAAGGACCTGGGCCTGGTCATCGTCGACGAGGAGCAGCACTTCGGGGTCAAGCACAAGGAGCGGCTGAAGAACCTGCGCGCCGACGTGCACATGCTGACGCTGACCGCCACGCCGATCCCGCGCACCTTGCAGATGGCGCTGTCGGGCATCCGCGAGATGTCGATCATCGCCACCCCGCCGGTCGACCGCCTGGCCATCCGCACCTACATCGTGCCCTTCGACCAGGTGGTGGTGCGCGAGGCGCTGCTGCGCGAGAAATACCGCGGCGGTCAGGCCTACTACGTGGCGCCGCGAATCGGCGACCTGCCGGCGCTGGAGCGGTTCCTGCGCGAGCAGGTGCCGGAGGTGAAATACGCCGTCGGCCACGGCCAGATGGCGCCCACCCGCCTCGAAGAGGTGATGAGCGACTTCTACGACGGCAAGTTCGACGTGCTGCTGTCGACCACCATCGTCGAGTCCGGGCTCGACATCCCGACCGCCAATACCCTGATCATCCACCGCGCCGACATGTTCGGCCTGGCCCAGCTGTACCAGCTGCGCGGCCGGGTCGGGCGTTCGAAGGCCCGCGCGTTCGCCTACCTGACCACGCCGATCGAAAAGCCCATGACCGTGGCGGCCGACCGGCGGCTGAAGGTGCTGCAGTCGCTCGACAGCCTGGGCGCCGGCTTCCAGCTGGCCAGCCACGACTTGGACATCCGCGGCGGCGGCAACCTGCTGGGCGACGAGCAGTCGGGCCACATCAAGGAGGTCGGGGTCGAGCTCTACCAGCAGATGCTGGAGGACGCGGTCGCTGCGCTCAAGGACAGCGACGACGCCGACGACCTGGCCGATGCGCGCGGCTGGTCGCCGCTGATCAACGCCGGCGTGGCGGTGCTGATCCCAGAGGCCTATGTGCCCGACCTGAACGTGCGCCTGGCGCTGTATCGTCGCCTGTCCGAAGCGGAAAAGCTGGAGGACCGCGAGAGCCTCGCCGCCGAACTGATCGACCGCTTCGGCCCGCTGCCGCAGGAGGCCGAGCAGCTGCTCAAGATCGTCGGGGTGAAGGGGCTGTGCCGCCAGGCCAATGTCGCCAAGTTCGACATCGGACCCAAGGGCGCGGTGATCACCTTCCGCGGCGACAAGTTCGCCAATCCGATGGGCCTGATCGGCCTGATCCAGAAGTTCCCCGCCATCTGGCGGCTGCGCCCGGACCAGAAAGTCGTTCACCCCGGCGACTGGCCGACGGCGGAGCTGCGGCTGGCGGCGGCGGAGCGGATCGTGGGCGAGCTGGCCAAGCTGGCGGCGGCTTAGCCCTTCTCGCTTGCGAGAAGGAGGGAACCAACGCACCGGAGGCGCGGCCAGCGCCGCAGGTTCTTGCGTGGGGGTAGAGCCGGCAGGAAATGGCACGGTGCGAGCGGCTGGCTCTACCCCCACCCAAGAACCTCCGCTGCGCTCCGGTGCGTGGGTTCCCTCCTTCTCATTTAATGAGAAGGAAAATAATACCTGACGTTCGCTGTCAGCTATCGCCCCGCATAACGGCCTCCACACCAACGGAGGCTCCCATGACTGAAACCCGCCGCACCGCGCTTCTCGCCGGCCTGGCCGCCGCGACCGCCACGGCCGCACTCGCCGAGACGGCGTCGGCGCCTTACGTATCGCCGTTCACTGGCGGCCCCCACGACTTCGACTGGCTGCAGGGCAAGTGGAACGTGCGCCACCGGCGCCTGAACGGGCGGCTGGTCGGCTCGACCGACTGGCAGGAATTTGCCGGCACGTCGGAGCTATGGCTGACGCTCGGCGGTCACGGCACTGTCGACGACAACTGGCTGGACATTCCGTCTGGCGCCTACCGCGCCGTGGGCATCCGCGCCTTCGACCCGGCCACGAAGCAATGGGCCATCTGGTGGCTGGACGAGCGCTCGCCGCGCAGCATCGAGACGCCAGTCTTCGGCGGCTTCAAGGACGGGCAGGGGACCTTCGTCGCACCCGACACCCTCAACGGCAAACCAATCCTGGTCCGCTTCCGCTGGCACGACATCACCGCCACGACCGCGCAGTGGGACCAGGCCTTTTCGCCCGACGGCGGTCAGACCTGGGAAGAGAACTGGCACATGGATTTCAGCAAGGCCTGAGACTCGCCGCCCGTCTCAACTCGCCGGGTGTGATCTCAGAAAGGTCGAGATTCTTTCCCGGATCACGCTCGGCGATCCGGGCAACAACTGAGTTGAGATCGATTTGACGCGACCGCCCGACAACTGGAAGAGCACTCGGGCCCAGGGTCGCGGAGGAATTTGGTAAGCCACCGAAACGTCGACCCCGACGATATCCGCAATAGGGACGCTGAAATAGAGAGGCGTCAAATAGATCAGGCGGTCGCCCCGTGCGTAGATTCCCCTTCCGCGGACGAGGGCGATCAAGAGTAGGGCGGCCGATAGAACGAGTAAGGGTGAGATGGCCAAAACGCCGGGCCTCATCAGTGCGAAGAAGCGATCTAAGAGGTCGGACGGGTGTCGGCTGACGCTCCATAGCGGCTCGAACCAGACGAGTGCAGCGATGAACACGCACAGGAAAATCGAGACAGCGGTAGCCTTACGAGAAAGATCGACGATTGGGCGAATGGGAGGCGTCGGCACTATTCAACCCGCCGCGAGCTGACCCGCTTGCGCCGCTGTCTCCAGCGCGTCGGCGGCGCTCTGGCCGGGCTCCAACTTGGCCACGCCGACGTCGAACTCGATAACAAAGGGCGCTTCGCCCTCGCCGGATTCGAAGGCCGTGCAGCCCAGCACCGCGGCGATGCGCTCGCCGACCAGCCGGGCCTGCGAGGGGCCGGTGGCGGGCAGGGCCAGGGCGAAGACTTCCGGGCCAAGGCGCGCGGCCGTGTCCTCGGCGCGCACCAGCCTGGCGATCATCGAGCCGATCTGGGGCATGGCCTTGTCCAGCCATCCGCCTTCGCGGGCACGGGTGACTTCCGGGCGCTCGGCCACCTTCAGCACGCACACCGACAGCGGCCGGCGTAGCGCCTGGGACGAACGGCCCAGGCGCGCCAGGTGGGTGGCGAACAGATCGCGCGTGAACAGGCCCGTGGCCGCATCCATCAGGCCCGAGCCGCGCACCTTGTCCAGCGCGTCGCGCACGGCGGTCTGGCGGCGGTAGGCGCGGGCCAGGGCCATGATCCGCCCTGCGCTCTCGCTCTCGGGAACGTCAGGCGCGGCTACATCGGTGACGCCGCGGTTGTAGGCCTCCGACAGGTTCAGGTCGGCGTTGGCCTTCAGGTAGAGCAGGGTGGGCACGTGATAGAGGCGCGTGTTGCGCCGCATGCCGCCGGCGATTGCCAGCGCCGAGGCCTGGTCGTCGCCGCCCCACAGCACCACGGCGTCGAACGGCCGCTCGTGCAGATAGTCGAAGGCGGTGTAGGCGGTGAAGGCGGCGACAACGTCGACCGCCTCGGTCTCCTGCAGGGCGTTGCTGAGCGCCAGGAAGGCGGGCGCCGGCTCGCCGACCACCAGCACGCGGGCGGGCCGCGACGGTTCGCTCGGCAGTTCCAGATGCACGCCGCGCTCGCCGAAGGTGTCGCGGCGCAGGGCGAACTCCTCCTCGGCGACGGCGGCGCGGACCGACTGTTCGAGGCGCAGCGCCGCCTGGGACGGATGCGGCTGGCTGGGCAGGACCAGGTCGAAGGCGGTGAAGTCGCCGCGGCCCCCCGACGGAGCCAGGGCAATGATCGGCAGGCGCAGCGGCTTGACCGCGGCCCGCAGCGCCGCGGCGGCGGCCAGGTCGGGGCCGGCCGCACAGTCCACGATGGCGGCTTCGATGGGAAAATCGCCAAGCGTGATCAGGGCGGCCTCCAAGGTGCGCGCCGTCACCGTGCGCCACCCCAGCCGGTCCAGCCCTTCAGCCAGCGGACCCGTGACAGCGTCGGCCGCCGACAGGATCAAGACGCGCGCGCTAGGCCCCAAACCACACCCCCGCGCTCCATGCGCGTTTGCCGCGATTGCCCCCAGGGGCGCCGCGGAATCCGACGCGGACGATACAGCCCCGCGCCCGCGCCGCAAGCCAGGGATATGCGCGAAGGTTGAGATAGGGACCATTCGGCGCAGCGTTCGGGCTTCGCGTTCGCGGCGAAGGTGGTTATGCATCGGCGCTTGTGGAGGGCCGTATGGCGTCTTTCAGTCGGCGAGCCATGGTTGGCGGCCGCCTTGCATCGCGGATTCTGGTGCGCGCGCTGATCCGGCTGTGGGGCCGCGATGTGATGCTCTATGTGGGCGGCGTGTCGTTCTTCGCCCTGCTGGCGGTGTTCCCGGCGCTCGCCCTGTTGCTCAGCTTCTACGGCATGGTGTTCGACCCCGAGCAGGCCAAGGCCCAGGCCGAGGGCGTCTCCCAATTGCTGCCCATCGGCGCGCGCACCCTGTTCCAGCGCGAAATCACCGAACTGACCGGCCATTCCATCCGGGCGCTGTCGGCGCAGAGCGTGCTGGCCCTGATGATCGGCGCTTTCGCCACCCATCGCGGCTTCAAGGCCCTGCTGGCGGGGCTGAATTTCATTCACGACGAGGACGATCCGCACGGCTTCGTGCGCTTCAACCTGCTGGCCTTCATCGTGGCCCTGGCCACCTTCGCCTTCGCCACCCTGATCTCGGGCGTGGTGCTGGTCTCACGCCTGATGGGCGTGGGCGACGTGGAAATTTCCGGTTGGGGCTGGATCAAGAGCGAGTGGCTGTGGGTCGGGCTTGGCCTGGTCGCCGGCTTCACCAGCCTGTTCCGCTACGCCATGTCGCACCGCTCCAAGGTGGTGTGGCGCGCGGCCATCCCGGGCGGCATCGCCACCACGGCGCTGGCGCTGTTCGCCTCCTGGGCCTCGGCCTACTACGTCAACAAGATCTCGGCCCTGGGGGCGACCTACGGCTCGATCTCGGCCGTGGTGGTGTTCCTGATCTGGCTGAGCTGGTCGGTAAACGCGGTCTTCTTCGGCGGCGCGCTGGCCACGGAAGTCGAGATCGCCCTGCACGAATACCGCGGCACGGAGCGCAAGCCGACGCGCCAGACGCGTTCACTCAAGACCGGGGCGCCGCACCGCGCTTTTCGACGAGGAAGCTGAGGCAGCCGCCGGCCTCGATCGCCTCGATCAACTTGTCGCCCGTCTCGGTAGCGAAGTGGGGCACATCCACCTTGGCCATCGGATCATCGGCCAGCAGCCGCACCCGCTGACCCGCCTCGATCTGCTCCAGCGCCTTGCGCAGCCGCAGCGTCGGGACCGGGCAGCGATGGCCCCGCGCATCGACGATCAGGGTCTCCGGGTTGGCAGGGGCGTCGTCCAAGGGGCGTGGTTCCGCGAATCCAGCCATGCTGATGGCCCATGCGCAAACCTCCGTCGAGCCTGATTACCGCCCTGGCCGCCATACTCGGCCTGGCGCTGGCTGCCTGGCCCGGTCAGGCCCAGGCCCCGCGCATGCCGCCGGAGTTCCACGCCCGGGTCTTCCTGGCCGGCTTTCCCATGCAGCTGGAGGTGCGCCAGGCGGGCCTGCGTCGCCGCGTCGACGTGGCCACCGGCGGCATCGTGCAGAGCTTCATCTCCGACCGCACCCGCGGCGCCCTGGTGGTGATGACCGCCGCCGGCCGCCAGCGCGTGGCCTTCCTGTTTCCGTTGCAGCAGACCGAGGTCGCCCCGCCGGTGCCGCTCGATATCTCCGCCTTCGGCGCGGCGCGCATGACCCGGATGGGCGGCTCGCGAGTCGGGGGGCGGCCCTGCACCCTGGAGCGCTACGTCGGCTACCTCGGCCGTTCGGGGGTGATCTGCGTCTCGGCCGACGGCCTGGTCATGCAGATGACGCCGGACGGACGCCGCGAGCCGATCTTCCAGGTGATGAGCATCGACTTCGGCAAGCAGGACAATCGCTGGTTCGTGCCGCCGCCCGATTACCAGTTGTCGGCCCTGCCGGGCACCGGCTCGATCGCGGCGCCCAGGCCCGCCGCGCCGCTTAGCCGCTGAACCACTGAACGAATCGGCCACGCTGGCGTTTCCCCAGCGTTGCATCGGGAGGACTTCATGGCTGCGCGACCCACCTGGCACGGACACCTGCGCCTTTCCCTTGTGACCTGCCCGGTCGCGCTCTACACCGCCGTATCGCGCACGTCGGACGTCTCGTTCAACCTGATAAATCCTAAGACGAACAACCGGATACGCATGATTGCTACGGATCCGGATTCGGGTCCGATCGAGCGCTCCAAGCTTGTGAAGGGTTATCAGTACGAGAAGGACCGCTACGTCATCGTCTCCGACGACGAACTGCAGGCGGTGAAGATCGAGTCCAATCGCATCCTGGACATCGAGCGATTCGTCGACGTCGAGGACATCGACCGGCTGTACTGGAATGACCCCTATTACCTGGTCCCCGACGGCAAGATGGCCGCCGAGGCCTATGCCGTGATCCGCGACGCCATGGAAAAGTCCGGCCGCATCGCGCTGGGCCGCGTGGTGCTGCACCAGCGCGAGCGTCTGATGGCGCTGGAGCCGCGCGAAGACGGCATTGTCGCCTACTCGCTGCGCAGCCACGACGAGGTGCGCCAGCCCAAGGACTATTTCGACGCCATCCCGGACGTGACCCCGGACAAGGGCATGACCGACATCGCCGGCAAGATCATCGAGCAGATGAGCGGCGACTTCGAGCCGAAGGACTTCCGCGACCGCTACGAGGACGCCCTGAAGGACCTGATCCAGGCGAAGCTGAAGGGCAAGAAGGCGCTGGTGAAGGCCGAGGAGCCCGAGGACACCGACGTCAAGGACCTCATGGCCATGCTCAAGAAGAGCCTGGGGCAGGGGGGCGCCGACCGGCGAAAGGTGGCGCCCAAGGCGGCGGCGGCCAAGAAACGGGCCCCGGCCAGGAAAACGGCGCGGCGGGCCTGAACTGCCGCCGACGCGCGTCGCGGATCACCTTGAATTCGCTGGATTTTGCGCCCTCCCAAGCCCAGACGAAGGGTTGTCAGGGGCGCTATCCGGGTTATCGCAAACAATACAATCGCTTAAGCCTTGCCTAGCCGCTTGATCGCGTCCTTCAGCGACCCCGCCGCATCCTCGTAGCCGTCCCAAGCCTTGTTGCGCTTCATCAGGCCCGGCGCCGTGCGCACGGTGTAGGCTTTGGGGTCGAGGCCCTTCTTGGCTTGGCTCCAGGCCAGCGGGAATGACACCGTTGCGCCCGGCCGCGCCCGGGCCGACAGCAGCGCTACCGCCGTCGACATGCGGTCATTGCGCAAATAGTCGAGGAAGATGCGGCCGCCGCGGACCTTCTTGGCCATGTTGACCGTGTAGAGGTCGGGCTGGTCGTCGGCCATCTGGGTCACCAGCGCCTTGGTGAAGGCCTTGGCCTCCGGCCAGCCAACGGGCGACTTGCCGCCGTTGGCCAGCGGCGTGACCACGTGCAGGCCCTTGCCGCCGGTCGTCTTGAGGAACGCGGTCAAGCCGACAGCCTCCAGCCTCGCCTTCACGTCCTTGGCCGCCTCGACCACCCGCTCGAAGGGGATCGCCTCGTCGGGGTCGAGGTCGAAGACGAAGCGGCCGGGGATCTCCGGCTGGCCCGGCAGGCAGTTCCAGGGGTGGAACTCGGTGCCGCCCGATTGGGCCGCGGCGATCACCGCCTCGGGCCGGTCGAATTGCAGGTAGGGGTCCTTGTCGCCGCGGACCTCAACCTCGGTGATCAGCGAGGAGGTGCCGGCGCCGGCGTGGCGCTGGAAGAACTTCTGGTCGCCGTCGATCCCGTCCGGCGTGCGGATCAGCGAGCAGGGCCGCCCAGCGATGTGCGGCAGGAACCAGTCCATCACCGCCTCGAGATAGCGCGCGTGCTCGATCTTCGTGACCGGCGGTTCGCCAGCGTGGGCGGGCCACAGGGCCTTGTCGGGATTGGAGATGGTGAAGCCCAGGACGACGTTGCCGCCCTCGGGCGTCGGACTCGCCGCCTTGGGAGAGGCCTTCTTCGATGAAGGATCGGAAACGTCCACGGCGGCGCGGGCCTCGCTGGTTTCGGGGATGACATCGCGCGCCGACTTGTCCTCGCGCAAGCCCTTGAAGCTGGCCTGGCGCAGGTTGCCGTCGCCGGTGAAGCCCGCAAAGGCGATCTCGGCCACCAGCTCGGGCTTCAGCCAGTGGATGTTGGCGGCGGGCTTGGGGGCGTTCGGTCCCTTGAACGGGGAGGTCTTGGCGGCGAACTTCTTCAGCTTCGGCATGAGCGTCTTGACCTTGTCGGCGCCGAACCCGGTGCCGATGCGGCCGATGTGGACCAGCTCACCGTCGCGATAGAGCCCCGCAATCAGGGAGCGGAAGGCGTCGCCGGTCGTGGTCCAGCCGCCGATCACCACCTCCTGGCCGCCGCGGCACTTGGCCTTGGTCCAGGTGTCGCTGCGCCCCGATTGATAGGGCGCGTCCAGGCGCTTGGAGACGATGCCTTCCAGGTCCATGCGGCAGGCGCTCTGCAGCACCGCGGCCCCCGACGACTCGAAATGCTCGACGAAGCGCAGCCGATTGCCGGCGTCGGCGTCGTCCAGGGCCTGCTTTAGCCGCAGCTTGCGGTCCGACAGCGGCAGCGCGCGCAGGTCCTCGCCGCCGACATTGGGGGCGTCGAAGAGGAAGAACACCAGCTTGCCCGTCTTCTGGCTGGACAGCGCTGCCTGCAGGCCGGGGAAGTCGGGGCGGCCGGCCTTGTCCAGGGCGACGATCTCCCCATCGTAGATCCCGTCGGCCAGCGCGCCGCAGTCCGCGGCGATCTCGGCGAAGCGGTGCGTCCAGTCGAGACCCTTGCGGCTGAACAGTGTCGCCTTGCCCGATTTCACAACTGCCTGAATACGATAACCGTCAAACTTGATCTCGTGCACCCACTGCTGCCCAACCGGCGGGCGGTCGACCAGCTTGCACAGCTGGAAGGGAATGAAGGCGGGCTTGGCCTTGCGGCCGGAGGGCAGGGCGGCCGGCTTCTGCTTCGTCGGCGCGACGGGCTGCGCCTTCGGCTCAACCGGCGCCTTGCCATCCTTGGCCTTGGAATTCCACACCGCCGCGGCCGCCTGTTTGAGCGATCCGATGAAGGCCGCCGGCGCGCGCCCCTTGCCCTCGGCGATCTTGTCCATCTTGCGCCCCGAGGCGACGGAGAAGTCGGTGTTCTTCAGGAAGGCGTCCTCGTCGCCCTCGCGGGCGTATTCATCGTCCTGCTTGATCAGCAGCCAGTTGTGGCGCTTCGACCCCGGCTTGTCGTCGCGCAGCCGCACCAGGTGATAGGCGCCCTTCAGCCGCTTGCCGTGGAAGGTGAAGCTGAGGTGGCCGTGCTTGAGGCCCTGTTCGATGGTCTTGCCCGGCTCAGGCTCCCAGTAGCCGCGGTCCCACAGCATCACCGTGCCGCCGCCGTACTCGCCCTTGGGGATCGTGCCCTCGAAGTCGCCGTAGTCGAGGGGGTGGGGTTCGACCTCCACGGCCAGGCGCTTGTCGTGGGGATCCAGCGACGGCCCGCGCGTCACCGCCCAGGACAGGAAGACCCCTTCGTACTCAAGCCGCAGGTCGTAGTGCAGGCGCGTGGCCGCGTGCTTCTGCACGATAAAGCGCAGGCGATCGGATTTGGGGGCCTTGGCCTTGCCGCTGGGCTCGGCGGTCTTGGTGAAGTCTCGCTTGGCCCGATAGGTCGAGAGGCGGTCCGCCATGCATCCCTCCAGCTTCAGCGGAGAAAGCGGGGCAAGGGCCGTTGGGTTCCTAGGCCGGAAGGCGAACCGTCGCCGTCAGCCCGCCGCCCTCGCGGTTGGCCAGCTCGACATCGCCGCCGTGGGCGCGGGCGATGGACTGCGCCACCGACAGGCCCAGGCCGAACCCGCCGGTGGAGGGCGCGCGCGAGGGGTCGGCGCGGTGGAACGGCTCGAACACCCGCTTGATCTCGCTGTCGGGCAGGCCGGGGCCGTCGTCCTCGACGCGAACCAGGATCCAGTCGCCGTCGCGCGCCAGCGATACCCGCGCCCGCTGGCCGAACTTCACGGCGTTCTCCGCCAGGTTGGAGATGAGCCGGCGCAGGCCGACGGGGTCGCCCTCAACCACCAGCTTGCCGCCTTCGAAAGTCACGTCCGAGCCCATCTCGGCCAGGTCATCGGCGACCGACTGGATCAGGGCGCCGAGGTCCAGCTTCACCCTTTCGCCGCGTGTCGTGTCGCCCCTGACGAAGGTCAGGGCCTGGCTGACCATGGCGTCCATCTGCTCGATGTCGGCGGCGACCTTGTCGCGGATTTCCGGCGCCGCGTTCTCGATGCGGAAGCGCATGCGCGTCAGCGGCGTGCGCAGGTCGTGGGCGATGGCGGCGACCATGGCGGTGCGCTCGGCGACATAGCTGCGCAGCTTGTCCTGCATGTCGTTGAAGGCCGCCGCGGCGGCGCGCACCTCGGCCGGCCCCTTGGTCTCCTCCAGGGGCGGCGCGTTGGGATCGCGGCCCAATCGTTCGGCGGCCTCGGCGAAGGTGTGGATCGGCCGCGCCAGGCGCCGCGCGATCAGCCAGGCCAGGGGCGCCAGCAACAGCGCGCTCAACGCGAACCAGACGGCGGTGCGCATCTGCCAGGGCGAGACCAGCGGCCGGGTCGGCTCCAGCACCAGCCACTGTCCGTCAGGCCGCTGCAGGGCGGCGGCGAAAGGCGGGAAGACCAGCGAGTGGCTCATCCCGCTGCCGTGCATGGACCAGGTGGCGTTGGCCGGTGGCGGGCGGGACGGATCGAGCGGGGCGCCGCCCTCCGGGCCGCGGCCGATGGCGATGAAGACCTGGGTGTCAGCCACCTCCGGGGCCGGCGGCGGGCCGGCGGGGCCGCCATGGCGTTCACGCATCACCTCCATGCCGCGCATGGTGTGCCGGATCGTCATGTTGAAAGGCTCGCCCCCCACCCGGACCCGGTCCTCGGCCACGCCCAGCTCGCGCGCCAGCATGCTGGCGATGAACTGCTGCACCGGTTCGTGGCCATGCAGGCCGGAGGCCAGGCGCGGCTCGCCCGGCTGCAGCCGGATCTTCAGGTGCTGACCCTGGGCGGTGACCACGTTCTCGCCCTTCAGCGCGCGCGCGGCCTCGGGCACCGAGAACCCCAGCGGCGGCGGATCGGGCAGGAACAGCACGACGCCCAGGTTGATCACCTGGGCGGCGACCAGGCTGACCACCACGAGCAGCAGGACCTGGACGAAGATCGGCGCGGAGGAGAGCCTGGGCCTCACCGCCGCCTCACGGCCCCGGCGAACATGTAGCCCTCGCCGCGCACGGTGCGGATCGGGTCGCGCCCGGCGCCGTCTTCCAGCTTCTTGCGCAGGCGGCTGATCTGCACGTCGATGGCGCGGTCGAAGGCCTCGCTGGTCGGGCCGCGGGCCAGGTCGAGCAGTTGATCGCGCGTCAGCACCCTGCCGGGCCGCTCGACCAGGACCCGCAGCAGGTGGAACTCGCCGCCCGACAGGTTGACCACCACGCCGGCGGCCGAACGCAGCTCGCGCCGCACCAGGTCCAGGCTCCATCCGTCGAACTCGATGGCGGAGGCGGAGGCTTCGGACGCCGGACCCTCGCGGCGGCGGCGCAGCACCGCCTTGGTGCGGGCCAGCAGCTCGCGCGGCGAGCAGGGCTTGGGCAGGTAATCGTCCGCGCCCAGCTCGAGCCCGACGATGCGGTCGGTCTCCTCGCCCATGGCGCTCAGCATGATCACGGCGGGCCCATTGTCGGCGGACAGCCGCTTGCAGATCGACAGCCCGTCCTCGCCGGGCATCATCAGGTCGAGGACAATCAGGTCGGGGGCGAAGCTGGCCAGGGCGGCGTCCATGCTGCGCCCGTCCTCGGCGGTCTCCACCGCATAGCCGTGCCCGCGCAGGAAGTCGGCCAGCACCTCGCGCACGCCGGGATCGTCGTCGACGACCAGGATGCGGGCGGCAGGCGCCGGGGTCTGAACTGCGGTCTCCATCGCCGCACAATCCCACGTTTCCCGCGCGCGTGCATTTCGAGGCTGCAACACGAGACCCGCGAAGGTGTTGCAGGCCTGAAATGTTTCGCAACGCCCACGCCACGGGCGCAGGATCATCTGACGAGCACAGCCGGGGAATCATCCGGCGGCAAAAATGGAATTTTCAGGCTCATGAACTTCAGGATTCTCACGCTCGGCGCTGGTCTCGCCCTGGCCGCCGGCGCCGCGGCCTTTGCCGCCGACGCCCCGGCAAGTCCCGATCAACGCACCGAAGAGCGCGTCGTCATCATCTGCGATGGCGGACCCGGCGGCCCTCATGGCCCCGGCGGTCCGGGCATGCATGGCGACATGCATGCGGACATGCACGCCAGGCTCGACGCCAACGGCGACGGCTCGATCAGCCGCGACGAGTTCCGCGCCCTGCACGACGACATGTTCGGCAAGCTCGACAAGAACCACGACGGCAAGCTGTCAGGCGACGAGTTCCCCCATGGCCCCGGCGGGCCTGGCGGCCCCGGTGAAGAGCGGTTCGAGGTCCGCGTCGACGGTCCCGACGGCCCGCACGGTCCGGGCGGCCCGGGCATGCATGGCTGCGGTCCGGGCGACATGGCCATGAGTGACGAGGGCGCCGACAACGTCCGCATCATCCGCCACGGCCCCGGCGGCCCCGACGGCCCCGACGAGATGGACGCCAACAAGGACGGCCGGATCTCCTTCGACGAGTTCGTGGCGCCCCTGCGTGAGCACTTCAACGCGGTCGACAAGAACCACAATGGCTTCCTCGACAAGGACGAGATGACCGGCGACCACCAGTTCATCTTCCGTCGCGAGGAGCACCACTAGGCCTGCTCTAGCCCTCCAGCAGGCGTCGAAGGGCGGCCCCGGTCTCATCGCAGGCCTGGGCCGCCTGTTTCGACAGATAGGCGAAGTTCAGCGCCCCGTGGGCCAGCAGGCCGTAGGTCAGCCGCTCACCAGGCACGCCCGCCGCGGCGACCGCCTCGGCGAAGGCCGCGATGCCTGGCCTGAGCGGGTCGAGCCCCACCTCGACGATCACCGTCGGCGGCAGCCGGCTCAGGTCGGCGTCGACCACGCGGAAGGCGGCCAGTGAGCCGCCGGCCTCCTCGAAATCCTCGATCTGGCTGCGGATGAAGCCGACCGCCATGCGGCCGAGAAACCGAAGGTCCTTCATCGGGCTGCCGATCCATTGGGCCTCGTCGACGTCCAGCAGCGGGTAGAGCAGCGCCAGGAAGGCGGGCCGGTCGCGGCCGTGCAGGGCCAGCCAGGCGGCCATGTGCCCGCCGGCGGAATCGCCGCCCAGGCCAACGCGGGCCGGATCGGCGTCCAGCTCAGACGCATGGGCGCGGGCCCAGGCGAAGGCGGCCGCGGCGTCGCGGTGCATGGCGGGAAAGCGGTGCTCCGGGGCCAGGCGATAGTCGACAGCCAGGATGCGCATCCCCGAGGCGGCCGCCAGCCGCCGGCAAAGGGCGTCGTGGCTCTCCAGGTCGCAGAGGACAAAGCCGCCACCGTGGAAATAGACCATCAGCGCGCCGCCCGGTTCCGCCCCGGGCGGGGTGTAGAGACGCGCGGGCAGGGGCCCCTCGGCGCCCTCCACGGTCAGGTCCCGGGCCGGACAACAGGCCACGGCGGCCTTGTCGAGGCCCACGTGCAGCTTGCGGATCAGGGTGCGGGTGGCGGGCAGGCCGTGCCTGGAAAGCACGTCGATGGCCGTCTGCCTGGCAGTGGTCATGACACCAACCTAGGCACGGTGGCGGCGGCCCGCCAGTGCGTCGCCCGGGCCACAGGCCGCCGAGAGGCTGCGCCGCCCCCCTTGGCGACTCGCGCCGCCTGACGGTAGAGCTGTCGGCACAGGGGTCGGGGGGCGTCTGAACGGGTTACCGGACCAGGGCCGCCGTCGCCGAGCCGCGACGGCGGCCTTTCCGTGAGCCTCTGACGCGTTCAGCAAAACCATGACTCTGTTCGCCGACTGTGAGATATTGGCGGCTGCGCAACAGCCTCCCGGAGACTGCAGACATGACTGACAAGCCCGAAGACCAGAAGACCCCTGAAGCCGCGACCGAAGTCGATCCCATTACCGGTGAACACCGTCAGGCTCGTCCCGGCGTGAAGGATGAGGGCGAATTCGTCACCACCGCCGGTGGTGAGCTGATGAGCGGCCTGATCGCCGACATCGCCGACGGCGACCGGTAAGACCCGGCCAGGACTCAGGCGGGCCTGATAACCCGCCGGACGAAATATAGGGCGGACGCACCGGCTTTGGCCGAGGCGTCCGCCCTTTTTCGTTTCCGGGCCCCTTGCTCCCCTAGGGCCGCGCGGCCGGCGCGGGACTGAGCGAGAGGCGCGAGAAGAAATCCCAGATCTCTTCGCTGGCGTTGATGTCCCGATTGGTGTCGCCCAGGCCTTCGAGCACGCCGCCGCCGGGCCAGGTGTGGCCGCCGCCGGTGATCAGCCAGAACACCACGGGTGCGGCGCAGTCATTGGGAATGAAGCGTTGCGCCTGGGTGCCCGGCGACTGACCCTTCTGCGGGAAGGTGGTGGTCGAGCCACGCTGGCTGCAGTGATTGCGTTCCACGAACCAGGCCAGCGTGTCACGCGCGCCCAGGCTGACCCGGGTCTCCTGGTCGTCGGCGCCGGAGCGGATCACCACGCCGTTGTAGTTCACGCTCGGGTCGGCGGTGCCGTGCATCAGCAGAATCGGCGCGATGTGCCCGCCGCGGCACTTGTCCTTCAGCACGGTGTAGAGCTCGGCGCTGACCACGGCGAACCCGGCGAAGGTGTCCCCGGCCGAACAGGCCATGCGGATGGTCATGAAGCCGCCGTTGGAAAAGCCGCCGACGAACATGCGTGAACGATCGATGTTCAGATCCTGGCCGACTTCCTCGGTCAATTGCTTGAGGAAGGCCACATCGTCCTGGGGCGCGATCGAGCGCTGCCGGGTCAGGTCGTAGAAGGCGTTCCACTCGTTGTTGAGGCCTTCGGGGTAGACGACGATGAAGCCCTTCTTCGCCGCCACCTGGTCCATGCGGGTGATCGCGGCCATCGACGTCGCGTTGCTGGGCCGCCCGTGCAGCAGGATCACCAGTGGCGTCGGCTTGGACGGGTCGTAGCCGGGCGGCACATAGGTGATCCAGGACCGCGTCCCGCCGCTGCCCTCCCGCACCGCCGGGAGGGTGAAAGCACCGCGGTCGAAGAAGAAGCGGTCGATCGCCGCCGTCGCCGCCACGCCGTGGTGGTTGAGCTTGTAGCCGGGCCCCTCATGGAACCACTCGGTCATGCCCCGCGCGATGGGCAGGTAGGCGAGGGGCGCGCCGGCGCAGCGTTCATAGAAGGCGCCGGCGTTGCGGCCCGGCGCGCAACCGTTGACGCCGCGCAGGGCCGACAGGGTGTCGGCGGCGCTCAGGCGAAAGGCGGTGCGGCCCGGTTGAGCCTCGGCCCCCTGCTCGGGGTAGTTCTCATCGCGGCCGCCGTGGATGACCAGCATCGGGGTCGGATGCGCTCCGGCGGTGCAGGCCAGTCGGGTGAAGTCCCACATCAGGGCGCTGACCACGGCCGCGCCGGCGAATCGCACGGGCCCGTGGCAGGCCGCGCGCCAGGCCATGACCCCGCCGGTGTCGTAGCCGATCAGGAAGGTGCGCTGGGCATCCAGCGGCCAGGTCTTGCCGGCGTCGGCCAGGGCCGCGGCGATGAAGCCCTCGTCGTCGGCGTCCGGCTCCCGGCGCTGCAGGGCGTCGTGCCCGCCATCGCCCCAGAACACCCCCAGCGGCTCGGGATAGATCAACAGCGCGCCGCGGGCCTCGGCGACATCGGCGAGGTGGCTGAAGGCGTGGAACGCCTTGGCGGAGGAGTAACGCCCATGCAGGGCGACGATCACCGGCGCCGGCGACCCGGCCCGCAATCTCTTCGGCACATACAGTCCGTAGGCGCGCCGCTCTCCATCGTGGAAGACCGTGCGCATCTGCAAGTCAGGCGAATAGCCCGCGGGCGGAGCCGCGGGAGCAGGCCCGGCGGTCAGTAGCAGAATGAAAGCGGTCAACAGGGCAGGCGCGCGCCACAGCCCAGATCGGTTGCTCATGGCAATCGTTCCTCAATACCGGCCGGCCCTGGCGTCACAGTAGACCACGGCGGCGGCGACTGTCAGGTCAAAAGCCAATCAGGCGAGCGCACCGAAAATCAGGGCTTGAGGGGATCGGCCGGCGTCACGGCCTCGGCGCGCAAGGCCGCGCGCAAGGCGTCGACTCCGCTGCGGTAGCGCTCGGCGTCGCCGAATTCCTCGAAGGCCGCCTGGCGGGCGTGCTGGCCGATGACCCGTCGCGCATGCTTGATCGGACACCAGTACTGCTCCGTGCGGCTGCCGACCTCGCGGACGTAGGCGATGACTCCGTTGACGTAGGAACAGTAGGCGCAGTTCACCTTCTCGATCAGGTTCAGGTAGGCGAGGCCGGCGCGGTCGAAGACCATGTAGTCGCGGCGGCGAACCTGGGGGATGCCGTAAACCCGGAAGCAGATGGCCTGGTAGATCGACACCCACAGATCCGCCACGGCGAAGGGCAGCAGCAGGGAATAGATCACCGGCGCGGTGACGATGAACAGCAGCGGCGCGGTCAGCAGGTAGGACGCGGTGCTCTTGCGCAATTCGCGGTGACGCCGGATCACCTCCGCCTCGAAAGCCGCCACACCATGCTCAAGGCCGTGGCGCAGGCCCGCCCGCTGCTTGGCGAATTCCGCCTCCAGCTCCAGTTCCAGGCCGCGAATGCGGGCGAGGAGAGCATCAGCTGGCGTTGTCATGGCATTTCCCGGGCACGGCGTCAGCTTAGCCGTCGCCGGGCGGCGCGTCGCGGGATTCGATCCTAGACGATGATCAGCAGCACCGGCAGCAGCACGCCGGCGATCAGCAGCCCCCACGCGAGGCGCGGGTTGCGGGACTGGGTCAGACCCATCCACAGGCCCAGCAGGGCCGACGCGGTCAGGCCCAGCGCCGCGAACAGGAAGAACCATTTGGCCCCGGGGTGCTGGGCCGGGCGTTTGCCCTCCTCATGGTGCTCGCGTTCGGCCCGCACGGGCTGCGCGCGGGCCGGCTCCGGGCGTTTCGGTTTGCCCGCGAAACGCTGGTGGATGTGGACCTGCGAGAGCTGCTCGACCAGGGCCGGCGGCGTATAGGCGCCGTCACGGCTCTCTTCGTGCAGGCTGAACAGCTGCACCGCTCCCGTAAGGGCGAAGAACAGGATGGTGGGCGCAAACAGCACGCCGACATAGAGGTGCAGCTGGCGGATCAGGCGGTTGTTCACGCAGGGTCTCCGTTACGGGGCAGTTCGGTTCAACGCCCCGACTCACCGGGTCCGTCGTCAGTCCAGTCATGGCGGAAGCGGTGGGATTCGAACCCACGGACGGCTCTCACCGTCGCTGGTTTTCAAGACCAGTGCCTTAAACCACTCGGCCACACTTCCTTCGCGTCCCCGTGGGGGAGGTGCGTCATAGACGCCCGCGCGCCCGAGTTTAAGGGGCTGTTGAGGCTGTTCGGGTAGGTTTCTCGCTCCTGACCACGGATTTCGGGGCAATGGGCGGACTTTTCGAGGACGTGAAGGGCGGAGGCTTCTTCCGCACCCTGGTGCTGATCGCCTGCGGCTTCTGGCTGTGCGCCTGCGCCTCCGTGCATCCGCGCTACGCCGTCGAGGACCAGGGCAGGGCGCCGCGCGCCGACGCCCACGCCGCGCCGCGCGGAACCATGAAGCCCTATCAAGTCGGCGGCCGCTGGTACACGCCGCGCGCCCAGCCGAACTACGACGAGACCGGCATGGCCTCCTGGTACGGCCCCGCCCACGACGGCAAGCCGACATCCACCGGCGAGATCTTCGACCAGTGGGCCATCACCGCCGCGCACAAGACCCTGCCGATCCCCTGCATCGTGCAGGTCACCAACCTCGAAAACGGCAAGTCGATCCGGGTCCGCGTCAATGATCGCGGCCCCTTCGTCGACGGGCGCATCATCGACCTGTCCCACGGCGCGGCCGAGCGGCTGGACTTCGAACGCCAGGGCGTCACCCGCGTGCGGGTGCGCTACGTCGGCCCGGCCGGCTGAGCCTGGGCCTCGCCATCGGGCGGCGCAATTTCATCGCCCTCGCTGGAGGGCGGGATCGCCGCGCCCCCGGCGTCATCGAAATCGGTGGGCGGTTCGGCGGCCTGGACCGGGGGAGGGTCCTGCACGACGAGCGGGGGCGGAGGGTCCGCTTGCTGGCAGGCCTGTAGCAGGAGGGCGGCGGCCAGCGCCGCAACCCGGAAGCAAGACGACGGCGCCATGGCTGGCCCTCCAGTCGCGATTTGAAGCTTGAGTATGGCGCCGCGCGGCGCGGCGACCAAGCCGGCGGCAACCGCCCATTCGGTTCACAGAAACCTTGGCTGCGCCGGTTGCGCGCCGCGCCGAAGCGGCCATTGTGCGCCCGTGACACGCGGCAGATTCATCACCCTGGAAGGCGGCGAGGGGGTCGGCAAATCGACCCAGGCGGCGATCCTGACCGAACACCTCCAGTCCCTGGGCATCGAGGTGCTGCGCACGCGTGAGCCGGGCGGATCGGAAAACGCCGAGGCGGTGCGCGACCTGGTGGTCAAGGGCGACGCCGGGCGCTGGTCGCCGGTGGCCGAGACTCTGCTGATGTACGCCGCCCGCGCCGACCATCTGGAGCGGCTGATCCGGCCGGCGCTGGAGCGCGGCGCCTGGGTGGTGTGCGACCGTTTCGCGGATTCCACCCGGGCCTATCAAGGCGCTGGCGGCGGGGTGGCGCCGGCGGTGATCGAGGGCATAGACGCCGCGGTGGTGGGGGCCGACCAGCCCGACCTGACCCTGGTCTTCGACCTGCCGGTGGAGATCGGCCTGGAGCGCGCCTTCGGCCGCGACATGTTCGAGGCCCGCTTCGAGAGCAAGGGCCAGGACTTTCACCGGCGCCTGCGCGAGCATTTCCTGGCCATCGCGAAGGCTGAGCCGCAGCGCTGCCAGGTCATCGACGCGGCCGGCGATCCCGACGCCGTGGCGTCGGCGGTCTGGACGACGGTGGCGGGGCGCTTCCCCGAACTCGAGGGTCGCCAGCGGTCCGAGGGCCATGGCTGAGGCGCTCACTCACCCGCGCGAAGTCTATGCCTATGAGGGCGGCGAGGGGCCCGAGCAGGCATTCCTCGATGCGCTCAGCCGCGGCCGACTGCACCACGCCTGGCTGCTGTGCGGTCCCGAGGGCGTGGGCAAGGCCACCTTCGCCTATCGCGCGGCGCGGCGGCTGCTGGGGGCGCGGCCCGACGCCCGCTACGGGCTGCTGGGCTCGGCGCCTGAGGACCACACCAACCGCATGATCGAGGCCCATTCGCACCCGGACTTCATGGTGCTGGAGCGCGAGGTCGAGGGCGACAAGGTCAAGAAGTTCATCTCCGTGGATGCGGCGCGGGCCCTGCCGGAGTTCTTCGCCAAGACCCCGTCGCAGTCGCCGTTCCGGGTCGCCATCGTCGACGCCGCCGACGACATGAACATGAATGCCGCCAATGCCTTGCTAAAGACTCTTGAGGAGCCTCCAGAGCGCGGCGTGCTGTTCCTGGTGGCCCATGCGCCGGGCCGGCTGATGGCCACCATCCGTTCGCGGTGCCGGCGGCTGACCTTCCAGCCCTGGTCGGACGAGGCGGTGGCGGGCTTCTTGCGCGAGCGCATCTCCCTGCCCGAGGCCCAGCTGCTCGCCGTCGCCGCCATGGCCCGCGGCGCGCCGGGCCGGGCGCTCACCCTGGCCAGTTCCGAAGCGCTGGCCTACGACGCCCAGGCCCGCGCCCTGGTGGAGGGCGAAGCGCCCGCCGAGGCCGAACTGATGAGCGTGGTCGACAAGTTCCGCGGCGCCGAGGGCCAGATCCGCTTCGAACTGTTCCTCGAGCGCCTCGCCGAAGCCGTGCGCCTGCTGGTGACCGAAGGCCGGGCAGGGCGGCTGGTGGAGCGCTGGGCGACCCTGTGGGACCGCCTGGCCAATGCGCCGGGCGAGGCGGACGCGCTCAACCTCGACCGCGCCGACGTGTTCTGGACGCTGGTGGCCGAGCTGAAGACCCTGCGGGCCGCATGATCGTCGCCCCATGCTGATCGATTCCCACGTCAACCTGCACCATGCGGACTTCGACGCCGATCGCGAGGCGGTGATCGCCCGCGCCCGGGAGGCGGGGGTGCGGCTGATGGTGGAGATTTCGGACAAGGTCTCAAGCTTCGACCAGACCCTGGCGGTGGCCGTCGCGCACGACGACATCTTCTGCACCGTCGGCACCCATCCGCACTATTCCAGCGAGGATGCGGACCTCGATTACAAGGATGTGCTGGCGCTCGCCGAGCACCCGAAAGTGGTCGGGATCGGCGAATGCGGCCTCGATTTTCACTACGACTGGAGCCCGCGCGACATCCAGGCATCGGTGTTTCGTGTCCACTGCGCCGCCGCCCGTGAAAGCGGCCTGCCGCTCGTCGTGCACACCCGCGAAGCCGATGAAACAATGGCCGAAATCCTCACCGACGAGATGGGCAAGGGCGCCTTCAAGCTGCTGATGCACTGCTACACCTCCGGCGCTCAACTCGCGAAAACTGCAGCGGAATTGGGCGCCTGGTTCTCGGTCTCCGGCATCGCCACCTTCAAGGCCGCCGAGGATGTCCGCCAGGTCATCGCCGCCATGCCGCAAGACCGGATCATCGTGGAGACCGACTGCCCTTACCTGGCCCCCATTCCCATGCGCGGCCGCCGAAACGAACCGGCTTACGTGGCCCATGTGCTGGCCAAGCTTGCCGAAATCCGGGGATGGACCGCCGCGGAAGCCGAACAGCGCACCGAAGACGCATTTTTCGCCCTGTTCGACCGGATACCCAGGCCGTGAGCGGATCCCTGACCTTTACGATCCTCGGCTGCGGCTCGTCGGGCGGCGTGCCGCGGGCGGACGGCAACTGGGGGGCCTGCAAGCCATCCGACCCGCGCAATTGGCGCACGCGCTGTTCCATGCTCGTGCGTCGGGACCGAGTTAATGCGGAAGGTGAGGAAACGTCCGTTGTCGTTGATACTTCGCCCGATTTCCGACTTCAGATGGCCGGCGCCCAGGCTACCCGGATCGACGCCGTCCTCTATACCCACGACCACGCCGACCAGACCCACGGCATCGACGACATCCGCATCTTCGCCGGCCGCATGCGCCAGCGCGCGCCGTGCTTCATGGACGACTACACCCATGCGCTGTTGACCCGGCGGTTCGCCTACATCTTCGAGGGTGGCCTGGGCTACCCCGCCATCGCCGAACCGCGGGTGATCCCGCCGCACGGCGAGCTCTGGGGAATCGACGGCCCGTCCGGCGCCATTCCGGTCGTGACCTTCGAGCAGGTGCACGGGCCTATAAAGTCTGTGGGCTATCGCATTGGTGACGCTGCCTATTCCAGCGATGTATCGTCGATCGACGCGGCCGGTTTCGAGGCGCTGGCCGGCGTGAAGCTCTGGATCGTCGATGCGCTTCGCTGGGCGCCGCATCCGACCCACGCCAATGTCGAAACGGCGCTGGAGTGGATCGCAAGGGTCGCGCCGGAACGGGCGATCCTGACCAACCTTCACATCGACCTGGACTACAGCGACCTGGCAGGGAGGCTGCCGCCGGGCGTCGAGCCTGCATACGACGGTTTGAGTGTGACCTTGCCGCTTTGAAATGGCCAAATCGTTGCCAGGCCTCGATCTGACCTGATCCACATTTCCCATAATCTATCTTAGGCGCATTATACTGGCACCGGCGGATAGCCACTTCCGCCCCCCGCGCCGCGTCTGATCTTACCCTCTCGCCCGACCTCGGCTATGCAGCCGCATGGCCGCCAGCTTCACCGTCCGTCCCGTCAACCCGCTCGACCGCGAGGCCTGGCTGGAACTGTGGGATGCCTACAACGCCTTCTATGGGCGCACCGGCCCGACCGCGCTGCCCGCCGAAGTCACCCGCACCACCTGGGCCCGTTTCTTCGATCCCGCCGAGCCGGTGCGAGCCCTGGTGGCCGTCCAGGTCGCCGAGGATGGCGACGACCGCCAGATCGGCTTCACCCACTACCTGTTCCATCGCAGCACCTCGGCCATCGCCGACAATTGCTACCTGCAGGATCTCTACACCGTGCCGGACCTGCGCGGCCAAGGCGTGGGCCGGGCCTTGATTGAAGCGGTCTATGACAAGGCGCGCGAGGCCGGCGCCGGGCGCGTCTACTGGCAGACCCATCACACCAACGAAACCGCGATGAAGCTGTACGACCAGGTCGCCGACAATTCCGGCTTCCTCGTCTATCGCAAGATTCTCTGATGACCGGCGCCATCACGGTTCGCGCCGCTCGCGCCGACGAGCGAGGCGCGCTGGAAGCCCTGCAATGGCGCGCCTCCCTGGCCAATGAGGCGGATCGCGAAGCCCTGCTGGCTCATCCCGACGCTATCGACCTTCCTCTGGAACAGCTGGCCGCCGGTCATGGGATGGTCGCGGAGACAGGCGGTCGCGTGGCCGGCTTCGCCGTGGTGCTGCCACGCGAGGACGGCGACGCCGAGTTGGACGGTCTGTTCGTCGAGCCTGACCGCTGGCGCGGCGGCGTCGGCCGGGCGCTGATTGAGCAGGCCTGCACCCTCGCCCGTTCCCGCGGAGCCCTCGCCCTGCATGTCGTCGGCAACCCAGAGGCCGAAGCCTTCTACAAGCGCTGCGGTTTCGTCAGGGTCGGTGAATGCGCGACGCGCTTCGGTCCGGCCGTTCTGATGCGCCGCCAACTCTAGCCGCGCATGAGCGCCGCCGTCTCCGCCGCGCCGGCCAGGATTTTCAGCGTCGTCTCCGGGTCAGGCTCTGTCGACCAGTTGTCGCGCTCGAAGGTGCCGCCGGTGATGATGCCGTCGCTGCGCGGGAAAATGTAGGTCGCGCCGTAGGTCAGGTTGTAGTCGAGCTCCGGCTGCGGCAGGAACACCACCAGCTGGCCGCGCGCCGCAATCATGGTCGCGTCGCCGAACAGCGCCCGCGCGCCGAGGCCGGTGCAGTTGAACACCACCTCTTCCGGCACCGCCGCCAATTCGGCCGGCGCGTTGAACTTGCGCACGACGACCTTGCCGCCGGCGGTCAGGATGTCTTCGAGCATGGCCTGCAGATAGACCATCGGTTCGATCTGCATCGCGCTGAAGCGTTGCAGCCAGTGGTGGCCGAAGGGATGCTGGCCCGGCTCGAGCACCGTCATCTCGGGCAAGGTGTCAGCGGTGCTGTGGCTGAGCGGCCCGAAGTCCTGGCGCTCGTCGGTGACAAAATAGTTGCGCCGCCAGGTGACGCCATAGGGCCCCCCGATCAGGGTCTGGAAATGGCGGTAGGACAGGCGCAGGGCCTGGCCGAACTGGGCCTTCCAGGCGTCGTCCACGCTCTCCCCGTCGTAGAGCCAGGAGGTGTGGAACTGGCCGCCGGCGATGTTCGAGGTCGTGTCGGGCGGCAGGCTCTCGGCGTAGATCGTCACCTGTCCACCGCGATGCTGGATCAGGCGGGCGGTCGCCAGGCCGACGGCGCCAGCGCCTATGACGGCGTGGCTGCGCCCCGAACCGGCGAAACCGATATCCAAAGCCTGGTGCGAGGTGCCCCAACTCAGCGTGATGCCCGAGCCGCCGTGGCCGTAGTTGTGCACCAGCCGCTTGGCGCCCAGCGATTCAGCCCGCACCACATAACCGCCCGGCCGGTAGGGCCGCAGCCCGACGACGACACGCGCCACCCGATCGGCGGTCAGGCGCATGGGCCAGAGCTTGTCCGGCCCGATCATGCCGGGCCGGGGCGCGCGGAAGAACGGGCGCGCCGCGGCGTCGGCAGGCGTGAGCGCGCTGGCGGCCGCGCCGCCCAGCATCAGCCCGAAGGCGCGCCGCGACGGGCTGTGATCGGGCATGGTCCCTCCTCGAATTCTAGACAGCGGCCGTATACTTCCGCGACGAGGCGTCGAAATCCATCACCGGCGCGACGATTATCCCGTCGCGGCGGCGGCTCCCGCCCAAAATGTCGATGGCCTTGATCTCGTGGTCGGGCTGTCCGGCGTCGAGGCCGGAGACGATCACGTCCAAGGTCATGGCCGGCTTGCCGCCCTGGGGCGTGAACCAGTGGATGTTGTCGCGCGCGCCGCCCATGGTCGAGACTTGGCCGACGCGGGCGACATAGTCGCGGGTGGGGCGCACCAGCATCGCGTTGGCTTGGTCGCCCACGCGGTCGAAGTTGCGGATCCGGAACGCGCCCTCCACCACCATGTGGGCCGAGACCATGTGGCGGTGGCCGTGAGGGGTGATGACATTGTGCGGCTCGAAGGCGAACAGCGCCGCGCCGTAGGTCAGCCGCCGGGGCGCTCCGTGTTCGTCCTGGAAGCGGACCTGGCGCTTGAAGGGGTCGTTGTGGCTGCCCCTGCCCTGCGCGGTCAGTTGGGCCCGGTTCACCGTCGCCATGAGCTCGCCGAGGTCGACCTCGCGGCCCAGCCGCTCAACCTCCAGGCGCCAGTCCATCGGCTTGATCTGGCCGGCCGCGAGCGCGCGGGCGATCTCGTCCTGGCGCGCGATCCAGCACTGCGGCGCGCCCCGGCGCGCTGGAACCGCCGCCCGCGCCTCGCCGAGCAGCGCATAGAACAGGAAGGCCGGGAGGGCCGCGCCGGCGGCGCCGGCGGCGCCGCGACGGGTCAGGCCGAGCAGGTCGCCGTCAACTTTTCTCATGGCGCGCCGTCTTCCCGGGCTGTCGGAATCGATCCCGATCCAATAGTCGTACGCATGGCCCCTTCGCCGCAATGGACGATAGGTTGGTCTGAGCATTAGTTTTCCTAGGGTGTCGCCTTGGCTCGCGCCGCTGTCTCCCTCAACGCCCTGCGCGCCTTCGAGGCTGCGGCTCGGCACCGCTCCTTCACCCGCGCCGCCGAGGAGCTGAACGTCACCCAGGCGGCGGTCAGCCACCTGGTGAAAGGGCTCGAGGACCGGCTGGGCGCGCAGCTCTTCCGCCGCTCGCCGCGCGGCCTGGTGCTGACCGACGAGGGCGTGGCCCTGGCCCCGACCCTGGCGGAGTCGTTCGAGCGCATCGACCGGCTGATCGACCGCTTCGAGGGCGGGCGGGTGCGCGAGGTGCTGACGGTCAGCGTCGTGGGCGCCTTCGCGCTGGGCTGGCTGATGCCGCGCCTGGCGGCGTTTCGCGCCGCCCACCCGTTCGTCGACCTGCGTCTGCTGACCAACAACAACAAGGTCGACCTGGCTGGCGAGGGCCTCGACTACGCCATCCGATTCGGGGACGGCGCCTGGCATGGCGTGGAGGCCGAGCATCTCATCGACGCTCCACTGGCCCCGCTGTGCGATCCCGTTACGGCCGCCACCCTGGCTGAGCCCCGCGACCTGGCCGGCCACACCTTGCTGCGGGCGTTTCGCCCCCAGGACTGGCCGGCCTGGTTCGAGGCGGCGGGGATTGGGCCTCTGCCTTTGCGCGGGCCGCTGTTCGACAATTCCTGGATCATGACCGAGGCGGCCATGCTGGGCGAAGGCGTGGCCCTGGCGCCGCCGCTGTTGTTCGATCGTGCGCTGGCCGAGGGACGGCTGGTTCAGCCATTCGCGATCACCGTCGTCACCGGGGCCTACTGGCTGACCCGTCTGACCTGGAAGGCGCCCACGGCGGCGATGGAAGCCTTCGCCGGCTGGCTGCGCGATAAGGCCCGGCCTACTGGCCGGTGAAGACCGCAGGCTGGGCGGCCGTGGCGACGTCGGTCGGTTCTCCGACCCATTCCCAATGCCAGGGCTCGTACACGTAGTTCACGAATCCATAGCGGCCGGCGTTGCGCACCATCCAGCGGTAGGCGTCGGTGCGGCTCTGGTAGAGGCGATTTGCCTGGCTGGTGGAGTCGATGCGCGAGCCCGGCGCGAAGCCCAGGTTGATGTCGATCGCGTAACCGGTGGCGTGGGGCGAGCAGGTCGCGCGCCTTTTGCCGTCGCAGTTGCCCTCGCTGGCGCAGCGCTCGGAGTCGACGTCCGCCTGGCGATAGCCGGAGAAGATGGTGAGCAGCTGCGGATCGCCGCGCATCACCCCGTCGCGCCGGGCCTGGGCGACCATGGCGCGATAGGCCTTCAGCGCGTCGCCGCGAAGCCGCCGGTCCTCACGGCCGTAGGTGTCCTCGCGCGCCGGCAGATTGGTCATGATGTATTGCACGGGCGCGACCGGGCATTCGCCGCGCAGCCGGGCCAGGATGAACGGCCGCCGCTCCTGCCACAGTCCCTTGAGCACCTGGAACGTGTCGGAGCCGAACAGGCCGTCGGGCTCAAGACCGTGTGCCGACTGCAGCTCGGCCAGGCGGCGTGCGAACTCGGGCGTGCCCGGCCCGCAGGTGGTGTTCAATTCGCGCTGGGTCAGCGGCAGGTAGATTTCCCAGCCGCGTTCGGGCGAGCCGAACGGAGACCATTCGGCCTTGGTCAGGGAGTCGGCGTTCTTTGATGCGGCTTCGGCGAACTGGGAATCAGCGCCGCCGCAGACCGCGGGGTCCCGCAGCAGCAGGCCTTGTTGGGCCATTGCCGGGAACGCCGAAACAAGCGTGATCGCAGCGAAAACCGCCGCCGCCAGGTCAGCCTTGAAACCATATTCCCGCACGGGTTTCCCCCCGGCCAGACGCCCCGGAGAGGATGGAACCACGCCAGGCCGCGCCCGCGCAAGCGCCCTCCCCCTTTTGTAGAACCCCTATACGATGTCGGGATTGGGAGAATCTGAATGACGCCGCAGGCCGATCGCATCGCCAGCCTCGACGTGCTGCGCGGCCTTGGCATCCTCGGCATCCTGGCGGTAAACGCTTCGGTCTTCGCCCAACCTTTCGCCCTGCAGTTTGATCCGGTCGTGCTGGGGCCGATGGATCCGGACTCGACGAACGTGTGGGCGTTGGTCCACGTGGCCTTCGAGCGCAAGTTCGTGACCTTGTTCTCGATGCTGTTCGGCGCCTCCATCCTGCTGGTCGGCGGCGACGGGACCGATCCTGAGCGCAACCGCATCCTCTACCGCAGGCTGGGCTGGCTGGCGCTGTTTGGCCTGATCCACGGCGCGGCCGTCTGGTACGGCGACATCCTGCTCTGCTACGCCGTCACCGGTTTCGTCGCCGTGCTGTTCAGGCGCTGGACGCCACGGCGGCTGATCGTCACGGGCGCATTGATGACGACGGTCATGGCCGGGTTCGAGGCCGTGGACGCCTGGAACAGCGCGCTCGCAAGCGCCGATGCGGCGCAGGCCATCTCCTTCGCCAATCCCGAAGCCGCCCGCGTCGAGATCAGCGCGTTTGGCGGCGATTTCGCCAGTTCGCTTATCGCCAACTTCGAGCACTGGCAGGTGATGGCCGGCTACACCCTCTACTTCGTCCCCGCGACGCTCGGGCTGATGCTGATGGGGATGGGCCTGTTCCGGACCGGGGTGCTCAAGGCGGAGCGCAGCGCGGGCCTCTACGCCCTGCTTCTGGCGGCCGGATTGGCGTCGATGGCGCTGTTGGGCTGGGCGGCGTGGCGCGAGGTGGGTTCGGTCTTCACCGACGCCCCGGCCGGGGCCTTGCGCGAGAGCATCAACGGCGTGCTCTCGCCGGTCATGACGCTGGGCTACGTGGGGCTGATTTGCCTGATCGTGAAGTCACCTTTGCGGTGGCTGACGGGCCCGCTGGCGGCGGCGGGACAGATGGCCTTCACCAATTACCTGACCCAGTCGCTGATCATGACCGCGATCTTCTACGGCGGGCGCGGTCTCGGCCTGTTCGGATCCCTGACGCTGGCGCAGGTCGCGCCGATCGTCGTGGGTGTCTGGGTGCTGCAACTGGTCTGGTCTCCGCTGTGGCTGATGGCCTTCCGCTATGGGCCGTTCGAATGGGTCTGGCGCTCGCTCACTTTCGGCCGCCCCGTGGCGTTCAGGAGGGTTGCGGGTGAAGCCTAGCGGCGGTCACATGCACCGGGCTGACTCGACGCCCGACGGAGCCGAACGATGACCGACGCGACGCCCCGCCGATCCAATGGAGTCCTGGCCGCCTTCGCCGGGCCCTGCCTGCCCTATGCGGCGGTGGGCCTGCCGCTGGCCGTGAGCCTGCCGGCCTTCTACAGCCAGTACGTGGGCCTTTCGCTGGCGGCTGTCGGCACGGCCTTCCTGACCGTGCGGATGATCGACATCTTCTTCGACCCCATCGTCGGCTGGGCCATGGACCGCACTCGCAATCGCTGGGGTCCCTACCGCACCTGGATCACCGCCGGCACGCCGATCCTGATGCTGGCCATTGGCATGATCTTCTTCGTCAAGCCGGGGGCGGACTTCAACTACCTCTTCATCTGGCTGCTGGTGCTCTACCTCGGCTTCTCGATCTGCACCCTGGCCCAGCTGGCCTGGGGCTCGGTGCTGGCGCCGCAGTACGACGAACGATCGAGGCTCTACGGCTGGTGGCAGGCCGCCAACATCGTCGGCGTGCTGATCGCGCTCTTCATCCCCACCATCGTGCTGAAGATGGGTTGGGGGACCTATGAGGACGGCGTGCGGGCCATGGGCTGGTTCATCCTGGTCAGCCTGCCGCTGACGCTGCTGGTCAACCTTGTCGCCGTTCCCGAGCCGCAGAATGTGAAGGCCCAGACCCACGGCGGGGTGAAGGCCTACTTCGCCCTGTTCGGCCGCAAGACCGTGCGCAAGGTGCTGGTCTGCGACCTTTACCTCGGCATCGCGCCGGGCATCACCGGGGCGTTGCTGTTCTTCTTCTTCGAGAGCGTGAAGGGGTTCGACCGCGGCCAGAGCCAGCTGTTCATGGTGTTCTATTTCGTCGCCGGGCTGGTGGGCGCGCCGTTCTGGAGCTGGCTGGCGACGCGGCTGGGCAAGGACCGGGCGCTGCAGGTCGCCTCCATCGTCTTCGCCGTATGCTACGCCGGCATCGGCTTCCTGCCCGGCGGGAATTTCATGGTCACGGCGATCGGGCTTTCGATCACCGGCTTGCCGTACGCCGCGGGCCTGTTGCTGACCCGCGCCATGATGGCCGACGTGGCCGACGAGGTGCGGCTGGAGACGGGCGAGGACCGCACGGGCCTGCTGTTCTCCTTCCTCAGCCTGACCACCAAGCTGGGTTACGCCATCAGCGTGGGCAGCCTGATCATTCTGTCGCTGGTCGGTTTCAAGGAGGCGCCCGGCGCGCACAACAGCGACATGGCCCTGTGGACGCTGCAGGGTTTGTTCCTGGCCTTGCCGACCTTGCTGCTGATCCTGTCGGCCATCGCGCTGATCAAGTATCCGCTTAATTCCGCCCGCCACGCCGTGGTGCGCGCGGCGCTGGAGGCCCGCGACCGCGACGCGCTGGACGCCACCGCGCAACCCGCCCAGGAAGGCGCATGACCGAGCCGACTCCGATCCAGCGTCTCATTGACGTCATGGCCAAACTCCGCGACCCGGACGGCGGCTGTCCATGGGACGTGGAGCAGACCTTTGCCACCATCGCCCCCTACACGGTCGAGGAGGCCTACGAGGTCGCCGACGCCATCGAGCGCAACGACCTGAAGGACCTGAAGGAGGAGCTGGGCGACCTGCTGTTCCAGGTGATCTTTCATTCCCGCATGGCCGAAGAGCAGGGCGAGTTCGCCTTTGACGACGTGGTCACAGCCGTGGCCGACAAGCTGATCCGCCGCCACCCGCATGTGTTCGGCGACGCGGGCCACCGGACCTCGCAGGAGCAGACGGCGCACTGGGAGGAGATCAAGGCGGCGGAGCGCAAGGGCAAGGAAAAGCACGGCGTGCTCGACGACGTGCCGGTCGGCCTCCCGGCGCTGACCCGGGCCGTGAAACTGACCAAGCGCGCCGGCCGGGTCGGCTTCGACTGGCCCTCCACCGACGAGGTCATCGCCAAGCTGCACGAGGAGCTGGAGGAACTGCGCGTCGAGGTGGCGGGCGGCGACCAGGCCAGGATCCGCGACGAGATGGGCGACGTGCTGTTCGTCATCGCCAACCTGGCGCGCAAGCTGGATGTGGAGCCCGAGGACGCGCTGCGCGCCTCCAACGCCAAGTTCGTGCGCCGCTTCCATCACATCGAGGCCCGCCTGGCCGAGACCGGGCGCAAGCCCACGGACTCCGACCTGGCGGAGATGGACGGGCTGTGGAACGAGGCCCGCCTGGCGGACAAGCAGCAGGCCTGAAGCCGGTGGCGGCGGCCCTCACCCATCGGCTGGCCACCCTCGCCGACCTGCCGGCGCTGACCGCCCTGATGGCGCGCTCCATCGAAGAGCTGCAGCAACCCTTCCTCGACCCGCCCACGCTGGAGGCCAGCAAGGCGACGATGGGGCTGGACACCCAGCTGATCGAGGACGGGACCTATTTCCTGATCGAGGACGGCGGGCGGCTGGCCGGCTGCGGCGGCTGGAGCGCGCGGGCCACCCTGTTCGGCGGCGACCATTCGGCCGGGCGCGATACGCGGATGCTGGACCCGGCCACGGAGCCGGCGCGGGTGCGGGCCATGTACACCCACCCCGACTTCGTGCGCCGCGGCGTCGGGCGGCTGGTGATCGGGCTGTGCGAGGGGGCGGCGCAGGCGGCGGGCTTCCGCTCTGTGACCTTGGTGGCGACGCTGGCGGGCGAACCCTTCTACCGGGCCTGCGGCTACGGCGAGGTCGAGCGTTTCAACGCCGAGACGCCCGGCGGCGCAGTTCCGCTGGTTCGGATGGTGAAAACGCTACTCTGACGTATAACCCGTTGTATTGTAACGCGAATGTTGAATTCCGCCCCTGACAACCCCTCTCGGAGTGCTTGTCAGCGCGGATCCCAGCCCTGTTCACCCTCTTCGGATGGCATCCGGAACTGCGCGGTCGCCTTGATCGTGGCGGCCGGGAACTGACGTTCGAAGCGGCCCAGCGCCTGGCTGTCGAGCTTCACGCGCACCGTCACCGACCCGTCCTCGCGGTCTTCCCGTGAGGTGATGCGGCCATTGCGATAGAGCCAGGCCATGGCCTCGCCGCTGGAGGCGTCCAGCGCGACATCGACCTCGGGGGAATCGTCGATCAGTTCGGCGATGGTCTCGCGCAGCGCCTCGACGCCCTCCCCGGTCCAAGCGGAGACGGCGACAGCCCGCACGCCGGTGACTTCGCCATGGCGGATGGCGCGGGCCTTGGTCAGGCCCTGTTCGTCCTCGGGCATCAGGTCGAGCTTGTTCCAGACCTCGAGCATGATCTGGGGCTTGTCGTCGCGCGGCTTGAGGCGGCCGAGCACCTCCTCGACATCCTTGGCCTCGGCGGCGCTGTCGGGGGCGGCGATGTCGCGCACGTGCATGACCAGATCGGCGTCGCGGACCTCTTCGAGGGTGGCGCGGAAGGCCTGCACCAGTTCGTGCGGCAGGTCGGAGATGAAGCCCACGGTGTCGGCGATGATGGCGGAGCGGCCGCGGGGCAGCCGCACCGTGCGCTGGGTCGGGTCGAGGGTGGCGAACAGCAGGTCCTTGGCCAGGACCTCCGAACCGGTCAGGCGGTTGAACAGGGTCGATTTTCCAGCGTTGGTGTAACCGACCAGCGCAACGGTCGGAAATGGCACGCGTTTGCGCGATTCCCGATGCAGCTTGCGGGTCCGCTTCACCTCCTCCAGCTGGGCCTTCAGCTTGACGATGGTGTCGGCGATCTGGCGGCGGTCGAGCTCGATCTGGGTTTCGCCAGGGCCGCCCGTCTTGCTCATGCCGCCGCGCTGGCGCTCCAGGTGGGTCCAGGTGCGCACCAGGCGCGACTTCTCGTAGTCGAGCCGGGCCAGTTCGACCTGCAGCTTGCCCTCGGCGGTGCGGGCGCGGCGGGCGAAGATCTCCAGGATCAGGCCGGTGCGGTCGATGACCTTCACCTCCCAGGCCTTTTCGAGATTGCGCTGCTGGATGGGCGAAAGGCTGTCGTCGATGACCACGACATTGGCTTCGGCGGCGCGGATCAGGGCCCCGATCTCTTCCACCTTGCCCTTGCCGAACAGGGTCGCCGGCGCGGTCTTGCGCACGCGCGCCACCTCGGCCGCCTCGACCTGCAGGTCGAGCGCCATGGCCAGGCCGACGGCCTCTTGCAGGCGCGCGTCGGCGTCCCGCGCGCTCCTGTCGTTCGGCAGTTCAGGATGGATGACGACGCAGACCTGGGTTTCGGGCGTGCGGTCGACGGATTTGGCGCTCACTCGGGCTCGGATTCGGAATCAGGTTCGTAGAGCTGAACGGGCTGGGCCGGCATGATGGTCGAAATGGCGTGCTTGTAGACCAGCTGGCTTTGGCCATCGCGGCGCAGCAGCACGCAGAAATTATCGAACCAGGTGACCACGCCCTGCAGCTTGACGCCGTTGACCAGGAAGATGGTGAGGGGCGTCTTGGACTTACGAACGCTGTTGAGGAAGGTGTCCTGCAGGTTCTGCTTCTTCTCGTTGGACATCGGCGGTTCGGCCCCCGGTTTGTTCGTTCATCGGAAGCACAGCGCTTCCACACACAAGATGCTGAAATACGCGGCGGAACGGCTTGGCCGCAACCCCGCGTTTGTCAGACCGCCAGTTCAACGGCCTGCTTGAAGTAAAGCTCCCGCAATTTCGTCGTCACCGGACCGGGCTTGCCGGAGCCGATCTTCGCCCCGTCGATCGACACGACCGGCGTGAGGAAGGCGGATGCCGCGGTGAAGAAGGCCTCCTGCGCGCCCTTGGCGTCATCGACCGAGAACGCCTTCTCCAGGACGTTCACACCGGCCGCCTTGGCCACGCCCATGAGATTGTGGCGGGTGATGCCGCGCAGGATGTTGGCCTGGGTGTCGCGGGTGCGCAGGTTTCCCTCGGCGTCGACGATCCAGGCGTTGGTCGACGAGCCCTCGGTGACCATGCCCATGTCGTCGACCAGCCAGGCCTCGGCCGCGCCGCGTTCCTTGGCCGCCTGCTTGGCCAGGATGTTGGGCAACAGGCCCACGGTCTTGATGTCGCAGCGGCCCCAGCGGATGTCGGGCTGGGTGATGACGGCCACGCCCGTCTTCGCCTTGGCATCCATGGCGTCGGGGTCGAGCGACTTGCAGGTGATGACCACGCTGGGCGCCACCGGCGGGTCCGGGAAGACGTGGTCGCGCCGCGCCGTGCCGCGCGAGATCTGGATGTAGCACAGGCCAAATCGCACGCGGTTGCGCCGCACCGTCTCGCGCAGGACGTTGGTGAGCGCCGCGCGGCTCATGGGGTGTTCGATCTTCAGTTCATCGAGCGAACGGCCCAACCGGGTCATGTGGCCTTCGAAGTCGCCCAGCTTGCCGCCCAGCACGGCCCAGACCTCATAGACGGCGTCGGCGAACTGGTAGCCGCGGTCCTCGACGTGCACGACCGCCTGGCTGTGCGGTTGGAACCGGCCGTTCACATAGGCGTAGCGCGACATCAGTCTTCCTCGGGCTCGTCGCCGGCGCGGGCCGGGGCGACACCCAGGCTCTTCAGCTTGCGGTGCAGGGCCGAGCGCTCCATGCCGATGAAGCTGGCGGTGCGCGAGATGTTGCCGCCGAAGCGCAGGATCTGGGCGCCCAGGTACTCTCGCTCGAACACTTCCCTCGCCTCGCGCAGCGGCAGGGCGATGATCCTCTCGGGGCCCACCGACCCGGCCGAGCCGGCCGAGGCGACTTCGGAGGGCAGCATCTGGGCCGTGATCGGCTCGTTGGGATCACCGGTGGCCAGGATCAGCAGGCGTTCGACGTTGTTGCGCAGCTGGCGCACGTTGCCCGGCCAGGCATGGACCTGCAGCGTGGCGACCGCGTCATCGCCCAGCCGTCGGCGCGGCAGGCCCTGGGCCGCCGCGATGGCCTCGATGAAGTAGTCGACCAGTTCGGAGATGTCCTCGCGGCGCTCCGACAGGCCGGGCACGCGGATCGGCACCACGTTGAGGCGGTGGAAGAGGTCCTCGCGGAAGCGGCCGGCGCTGATCTCCTCGCGCAGGTCACGGGCGCTGGAGGAAATGACGCGCACATCCACCTGCACGTCGGCGTCGCCGCCGACGCGGCGGAAGCGCTGCTCGACCAGGACGCGCAGGATGCGGCTCTGGCTCTCGCGGGGCATGTCGGCCACCTCATCGAGATAGAGCGTGCCGCCGTGGGCGCGTTCGAAGACCCCGGTCTTGGAGGTGCGACCGCCTTCGGCCTCCTCGCCGAACAGCTCGATGTCCAGGCGCTCGGGCGCCATGCCGGCGGCGCTGATGGCGACGAACTCGTTACGGGCGCGCGGGCTGGCGTCGTGGATCAGGCGCGCCGTCAGCTCCTTGCCCGAACCCGGCGGCCCAGAGATGAGAATGCGGCTGTTGGCCGGGGCGACCTTGGCGATGGTGGCGCGCAGCTGCTGGGCCGCCTGTGACTTGCCGACCAGGCTGTCGGGCACAAAGGCCTTCGCGCGCAGGGAGCGGTTCTCGCGACGCAGGTTGGCCGCCTCCAGCGCGCGCTGAACGATCAGGAGCAAGCGGTCGGATTTGAAAGGCTTTTCGAGAAAATCATAGGCCCCGCGCTTGATCGCGCTGACCGCCGTCTCGATGTTGCCGTGGCCGGAGATCATCACCACCGGCATGTCCGGGTCGAGCGTCTTGACGATGTCAAGCAGCTCCAGGCCATCGATGCCCCCGCCGGTCATCCAGATGTCGAGCACCAGCAGCGCGGGCTTGCGCGCCTTGAAGGCCGCCAGCGCCTGTTCGGCGTCGTTGGCCGTGCGCACGGCGTAGCCTTCGTCCTGCAGGATGCCGGCGACGAGTTCGCGGATGTCCGCCTCGTCGTCGACCACCAGGATGTCGGCGCCGGTCATGACTTTCATGCTCATCCTCTAGCCGTTGCTTTGGCGGGTTTGGCCGCCTCGCCCTTGACGGCGCCCGGGAAGCGCATCGCCACCCTCGCGCCGGATAAAGTGGTCGCGTCGCCGAGCAGCAGCTCGCCGCCGTGGTCCTCACAGATGCGTTTGACGATCGCCAGGCCCAGGCCGGTGCCCTTCTCGCGCGTGGTCACGTAGGGTTCGGCCAGCCGGTCGCGGTCCTTCTCAGGCAGTCCTACCCCGTCGTCCTCGACGACGAAGATCAGTCCGTTCCCGTCGGCCTTGAGCTCGGCCAGCATGCCCATGGGCGATTCCGGGTCCGCCGCGTGGCGCGCCATCACCGACTCGCCCGCGTTCTTCAGCACGTTGGCCAGGGCCTGGCCGACCATGCGGGCGTCGGCGACGAAGCGAATGTCCGGCAAGGGCTCGACCAGTTCCAGGCGGACGTCGGGCTGGGCCACACGCTGGGCGAAGACGGCCTGACGCAACAGCTCGGCGGGATCCTCCTCGGCGAACTTGGGGGCAGGCATGCGGGCGAAGGCAGAGAACTCGTCGACCATGCGCCCGATGTCGCCAACCTGGCGAATGATGGTGTCGGTGCAGCGGTCGAAGGTCTCGATGTCGCCGGTGATCTGGCTGCGATACTTGCGCCGGATGCGCTCGGCCGAGAGCTGGATCGGGGTCAGGGGGTTCTTGATTTCGTGGGCGATGCGGCGCGCCACGTCGGTCCAGGCGGCGTTGCGCTGGGCGGTGACCAGGCGAGTGATGTCGTCGAAGGTCAGGATCAGGCCGCCCTCGTCGCCGTCGGAGACCCGCACGCGCAGGCGGTGAGTGTCGCCGCCGCGAGTGACGTCGACCTCCTGCTCGCCAGCCTCGGGCGGACCGGAGACGACGCTGGCCAGCTCGGGGGCGACCCTGGACAAGGGTTTGCCGTGGGCGGCCGCGTCAGTGAGGCCCAGCAGGGCGAGGGCCTGGCGGTTGATGGCCGAGACCCGGCCCTTGGCGTCCAGCCCGACCACGCCGGCGGACACACCCGTCAGCACGGTCTCGATGAACCGTCGGCGGCCCTGCGCCTCGGCTGAGGCGAACTTCAGCGCTTCCTGTTGGGTCTGAAGATCGCCCGTCATCCGGTTGAAGGCACGAGACAAGATGGCGATTTCCTCGGCGTCCTTGTCGGCTTCGACCCGGACGTTGAGGTCGCCCGAGGCGACGCGGTCGGCGGCCTGCACCAGGCGCGCCACAGGCGCGGCGATGGCCCCGGCGGCGGTCATGCCCAGCCACACGGCTCCGACCAGCACCAGGAGCGCCGTTTCGACATAGACGAGGATGAAGGCCGACTGGATGCGCGCTCGGCTGCTCTCAGCCTCGCGGTAGGCCACGATGGAGTCCTCGGAGCTGCGCAGCCGGTCGATGATGCCGTGCTCGAGCGTGCGGACTCCGTACAAATAGACATCCCGCCCATAGCCATCGAGGCGATAGACCCCGCGCACCGTATCGGGGCCAGGGAAGACGCTGACCGAGATCTCGCCGCCCCTGGCCGTGGCGATAGTGGCCGGCGGCGGCGCGCTGAAAGGCGGCGCCAGAGGCGATTCCGCTCGCGCCAGCACCTGGCCCTGGCCGTCGATGACATAGATGGCGGCAAACTTGCGGAACTGGGCAAGCTGTTCCAGCGCCTGGGTGAAGGTCAGGCGCGTGGGGAACATGGCGACCACCCGCGGCTGGCTCAGGTCGTTTGCCATGTCCTGAAGGTCGGCGCCGGCGGCGTTGGTCTTGTCGGTGAGGTAGGCGCGCGCGATCGTCGCGCCGTTCTCCACCGCGGTGCGCACGCGCTCAGAGAACCAGCTCTCCACGCCACGGGTGACCAGGACGCCGAAGAACAGCGCCACGATTACCGCCGGCACGACGGCGGCCATGGCGAACAGGCGCACGAAACGCAGGCGCAAGCGCGCCCCGGCGTCCGTTTCGCGCTCGCGGGTCAACTTGACCACGCGCCAGACCACAGCGGCGGCCAGACCCAGGATGACCAGCAGGTTGGCGATCAGCACCCACAGCAGCACACGGGTGGCGGGCGTGATGGGCCCCGCGCCCGGCGCGGACGCCACCAGCCAAATGGCCAGCGCCGTGACCACGGCGGCCAGGGCATAGATGGAGCCGAACAGAATCCGGCCCTGGCCGGCGCGCGGCCAGGTCGTAATCGCTGAAAAGGCGGGCGCGCCCTTGCGGGCGAAGGCGTTCAGCATGGCCCGCACCTTTGCAGATGCTGTGCCATGGAATCAACAGTGATGTTGCTGGAATACAGCGGCGCTTAGGCCGCCAGGCGGCTTTCGCCGGTCCCCCATAGGGCCGACAAGGCAGATTCCACCCCGCCCGGCGTGTCGATCCGGCACAGCTCGGCCTTGGCGGCGCGGCGGGCCGCGGCGTCCGCGGGCCAGGGCGCCTGCTCGACGTACCAACCCAGGTGCTTGCGGAACATCTTCAGACCCAGGCCGTCGCCATAGAAGGCCAGGCTTTCGCGAAAATGCTCGAGCACGATGGCCAGGCGGGCCTCGGCGCCCGGTTCGGCGTCGGGTTGATCGCCCGCCAGGGCGCGTTCCAGTTCGGCGGCCAGCCAGGGCCGGCCATAGATGCCGCGGCCCAGCATCAGGGCGTCGGCGCCCGAAGCTTTCAACGCGGCGCGCGCGGCGGCCGCATCGGTGATGTCGCCGTTGACGATGACGGGGATGCCGACCGCCGCCTTGACCTCCGCGATGGCGGTCCAGTCGGCCACTCCCTTGTAGAACTGCTGGCGGGTCCGGCCGTGAACTGTGATGGCGGCGATGCCGATTTGCTCCGCCTTTTGCGCCAGTTGGGCGGCGTTTCTTGAGGCGTCGTCCCAACCCAGGCGCATCTTCAGGGTCACCGGACGGCTGGTCGCCCCGACGGCGGCGGCCATCACCCGGCCGGCGTGTTCGGGATCGCGCATAAGGGCCGAGCCGCAGGCACGGCCGGAAACTTCCTTGGCCGGGCAGCCGAAGTTGAGATCGATCAGATCCGCCCCGGCCGCCTGCGCCATCACCGCACCCTGGGCGACCATGGCCGGATCGCTGCCGACCAGCTGGATCACGGTGAGCGGCAGGCCTTCACCCACGGCGGCGCGGCGCACCACGTCGGGGCGGCCGCGGGCCAGCTCCGAACAGGCCACCATCTCGGTCGCCACGTAGCAGGCGCCCAGGCGCGATGCGGCGCGGCGGAACGGCAGGGC